>Ga0196980_1000003_pt1 | contig 131283 bp, 106 predicted proteins | sample S3_1013CmetaG_FD_155486 | JGI IMG/M metagenome (GOLD analysis project Ga0196980, IMG submission 155486) | Soil microbial communities from Anza Borrego desert, Southern California, United States - S3_10-13C | ecosystem: Environmental > Terrestrial > Soil > Desert | place: USA: California... | reverse complement strand
TCCGATTAGGTCCCCGTTGCGTGCGCCTGAACAGAGCCGATGTGGAAGCATGGGTGGCTTCGAGAGTCTCCCAAGGCGTGTATCGCCATGCACTACGGCGATGGGAGCGGAACTGAGCTTGACTGCGAAAAATATCGCAAGGCATTGATTTGGCGGAGAGGGAGGGATTCGAACCCTCGTGCCGGGTTTCCCCGACCATCCGATTTCGAGTCGTGTGCAGTAAGTTATCCGCTAATTTCATGATGTTCGCGACATATCATAACCTGTTGTAAATTAATAATATTATTTTTGTCATAAAGTCTCATATTGCACATATAAGCCCTGGTGGCGCATAGTCTCATGCACTACGGCATGCACTACGGATGAGGTCAAATGGCTGCGTTTTCGGATAAAAATATCAAGAGCCTGACAGTCACAGGTGTCAATTATCGGCGTTACGAGGGAGGCAGTGATCCCGGTTTCGGTGTTCAAGTTACCGCCGCCGGCGTCAAAACGTTTTTTTATCAATACACACACGATGGGCGCAGACGTTTTCTGCGCTTAGGCACTTACCCTGATACGACGCTTGCCGAAGCGAGGCAACGTGCCAGGGCTGCCCGGTCCCAGGTGGACCAAGGCATCGATCCTCAGGAAGATGTCAAAAAGCGCGCCCGCGAGGCAAAATCCCGAGGATCGGTGCAGCAATTAACAGATGCTTTCATTCAACACATGAAGGCAAATGGTCGCCGATCTGCCGATGAGGTGAAACGTTGTCTTGAAAAGGACGTACTCCCACATATCGGAGCCATTCCCGCCCGCGACGTTTCACCGGCACATATTCGGGAAATTCTTTATCGGCTTATCAGTCGCCAAGCGGCAGTCCAAGCGAATAGGGTCCGTTCCTACCTGCACACCATGTTCAAGTACGGCATCCACCACGACAACGATCCACGAAGCCTGGGAGCGGAAGTGCTGTTCGGAATTGCCCATAATCCCGTCGAGGCGGTACCGAAGAACGCCGCCGTGGAGAGCGCCCATGATCGCAATCTATCCTGGGAAGAGATCCGGACGATTTGGAACACGGACGGCTTCCATTTGCCTTATCGCTTGGCGATTCGTCTATTGTTGGCCACTGGTGGACAACGGCCAGGCGAGGTAACCCGAGCTGCCTGGTCGGAATTCGACCTTGGTGCTGGTCTTTGGTTGCTTCCTGCTGCTCGTGTGAAAAATAAACGTGATCATCTCATTCCACTCACCCAACTCGCCCTAGATATTCTGAATGAATTGCGCAGCATCTATTCTGAAAGCAAATGGTTGTTTCCTGGTCGCCATAATCCGTTATCTTTGAAGCCTTGGAACGAGTCCACTTTACCGCATGCTGTCCAGGACTTTTGTACGGAAACCGGGATGGAGCCCTGGGCACCGAAGGATCTGCGACGTACCGTAAAGACGAGAATGGGCGAATTGGGGATCGATAAACTGGTGCGGGACCGAATTCAGAATCATGCATTGAACGATATTTCGGCGAAGCACTATGATCGATACGACTACGTTGCAGAAAAGCGAGCTGCACTTGAAGTTTGGTGCCGCCAGCTTGACAAGTTAACCACTCGAGGAAGTGCCGCTCACCGAGTGGTCGAATAAGACTGCACCGGCTCCGACATGAAACGGAAGTCCAAGGGTTATTCGCTCGATTCAGAGGAGAAGGCAAAATTGTAAACCGAGGCGGCGGCGAAGCTAGCTGAACGAGCCGCCGTGAAAGAGCGGCTGTACGAAGCCACCGGACAGAGCACGGTAATCGTCTCCGGATTCAGGCTGCCGCCATCTTCGACCATGCGAGCCTGAGTCAGTGCATCCAGTTGCGCCCGCACTTCCAACGTCTGCTCGGCGGGTTCGATGTAGTAAGTCATGTACTTCTTGATCGTCGAGGCTGGATTTGCCATCAGCCACAGCCGCCCGATACTGTTCTGGACGAGATATTTGACGATCCAACTGGGCGTGAAGAGCTGGGTCACGGCGGCGATGAAATCCCGGCGCGCCTGGGGCGCGTAAGTCTTGAGTTTGTTCTTGTTCATTGGAGCAGGGTGAATTCGGCCAAAAGAGCGATTTGGCCCAATTCACGAGCCTTGTCCAAATAGCGCCGGTCGGCAGTTACGTATACGGCGTCAGGGATATGCAAGGCAGTGGCATGTGAAAGAGTATCGAACAGATGGTGCTTCAGGCGGATGGAAAGCTCGGTGGCCGTGAGATAAATACCCGAGCTTTCTTCCCCGCACGTTTCGGTGTTGAGCAAGTCGCGAAGAATGCCCGACGCTTCCTCAGGACAAATTCCCGAAATCACTCCCATCACTTCAGGCACGAAGTGGGGCGGCTGATAAAGACTGATTTGCCCGGCATCTACTTTCATCAGCAACGCCAGTGCCTTAGTCACATCGGCTTCTTCGGGCTGCTTGCACATCCTCGGGACTGACAGGTTTCATTCTGGTGCGCCGTTCCAGAATGCTGGCGATGGCTTCGTGGCTGCGCTGCTTGCGGCGCGCCCGCTCTACCGCCTCGCGCATCAGGTCGGCGATGATGGCGCTTTTGTTCTGATCCTTGAAGGTGTTATTGAAGGCTTCCTTTACGTCGTCGGGCACGCTGAAATTGACAGTGGCCATGGGTGATCTCCATTGTTGAAATTTTCAACAATCAGCATGAACTCCGCGTTTACGGGGATCAATGCTTGCTCAACCGATACGGACCTTGTAGCCGTCCTTCACGATTGCGACCAGGGTGGTGCGGAGCTTCGCCAGGTATTCCTCGATGTCGAACTCCGTTTCCAGATAAGCTTGCGCGAAGCCTTGTCCAATGACACATGAGCCTGAAGGGAGGGTCGTGTTTCCAACGTGAGGTGAGTTCCCCGCGTGAACCAGACTGAAAATGCCATGAAATGAAGACGCTTGACCGAGGTTTGTCACGTTTTAGTCACGTGACCAAAGCGCCAACTACGGCGTCATGCTTCGCCAATCGGGTGGTTCTGCCTGAAGATAAAGCTGATTTGAGTTGCGCTGGTGGCGCTGACAATCGACAAATAGGTCTTGCTTCGCGCGCCCAATCGGAGGAAAGATCTGATCCAAGATGAGCGCGAATTCAGTTGAAGATAGGTAGTGATTGTCGTCATTTCTCGGGCGTTACTTGAGGCTCGACTTCCATTATTTTCGAGTACAAATCGTTCCAGTCTGGATCCTTCTGCCGGCGGAGCTTGCTATATTCTCGTCGGAGGTCGGTGTGCCAGGTGAAGATTTTCCCATCATTTCCACGCGGATAATCGAGTTTTCCCGCATCCCAATATCTATGCAAGTCAATCCAGTGTCGAATATGTTCCTTTACGGAGTCGTTAAAAAAAAGTCGTTGAAGCAATGCCTGTTTTGCCTTGCGTTCCAGTTCGCTTTCTAAGCCATTTTCAAGCTCGTGATGGTTGAGCCCCTGTCCGCCATCGTCGCGGACCCGTATCGCATCGATGTGGATGCGAATACTCCCCATCCCTAAGGGCCGGCCGAGGCCGAGCTTGTGGGCGTAGTTTTCGAGCTTGCCCTCCTTCATGATTCGGTGTGGCTGGAGCGTGACCAGCAACGCGCCCAGCTCCCAAAGGCGCAGCCGGGAAAAACGGATGGCGAATTTGAATGTCGTGTTCGGGGCGCAAATGTAGCGGGCGAGCGTAGCCTGGTCCGATTGGATCGTCTCCGGATCCTTGACGGAGATATCGTCAAGTTTCTTGACAGCGGGTTGATGCCGATAGAACTTGCGGCCCCGGAGTTCGCCGCCGTCATCACCCGGCAGGTCGCCGTAAGTCGCGGGAGCCTTGCCCGGTTCTTGCCGCAGATAGAACTCCCAGGCCGATGACTTGGGTTGGCCCAGGATCGGCAGGGGGACGCAATAACCCTCGGTGTCTCCGAGAAAAGTTGGAACGCCGACGCTGAGGGCGTGATTGATGGCTATGCGCCCGGCCAGGCGTTCGTAGACGCCCCGGCCGATGAGGTTGGTCTTGTCGTCGTGAACATAGCCGAACAGAAGCCTCGCGCCGGTGAGCTGCTCCGGGACCACGTCGGTTTCCCCTTGCCTTACCGCCGGAACCCGCTCGCAGGCGCTGGGCGTCAAAGATGGGCGCGGCTGGCCGTTTTTCATCCGCACTGAGGAGGTGTAGGCCCAACGGTAACGGAAATGGTGTCCGAAGGATACGATTTTCGAATTTCCGGAGACCTGTCCTTTGGGGTCGGTCGTGAGTTCCACGTAGATGAGCTGGTCGATCTCCAGCTTACTGTTTCGCTCGATCGCTTCGGCGACTTCTTTGACATCCAGGCCATGTTGTGGATGCGCGGTCAGGTGTCCGCTCGTGGTGTCGGCCAAGACCTCTTTTTGACCGGTCAAATAGTGTTGATAAAGCTCGGCGGGAATTTCCAGGGTACACTGCTTGGTTTTCGGAACCAAGGCGAGTCTATAAGTCCTTGTTGGGGGGGTAAATGTGCCGGCCAGCAAACCCTGGCCATCAATCCCTCCCTTATACGTCGCCACACGGTGATTCAGATCAGCTCGTTCCCCGTGAGCCTTGGCTATCCGCTTTCCTTCCAAGCGGACGCCAGAAATCAAGCCAGTAATCACTTTATTTTGTGCGGCTTTTCGAATGATATCTTCCGCATTGCCCCGTACAAATATCGCCGCACGGGCATCGTCGAAGACATCGACCGTCCATCCACCGTTCTTGATCGCGATGACCAGTGCGGGCCGGACTACATACCTTTCTGCTAGGTTTCTTTTATTGAAATCCAAATTCGGCCGATAGGTATAGTGACGCTCCGTCACCCGCTCCATGGGCGCTGACAACAGTGCGCCGAGGCTGTGGCGGATCATGCCTTTCAAAGCGCTGCCAGCGATGATGACGCGACCATCGAGCAAGCGCAGCGGCTCGGCGATCTGTTTTGCGGGCTTCAGGTCTTCAAAACCCCAAGCTCTTAACGTGGCCGGATCAACCAGAACATCCCCGTTTTCTTTGCCATTCTTGCGGATGGGATAGCGCGCGTTGCCGGGCAACAGAGGGGTCAAGGCTTCCAGGGTGCAGAGGATCTCGCCGGATACCAGTTCGCCGGCGTCCGATCCGTCGTGCCAGACCGGGGTGTCGGTGACGGAATACGAGAGATTGACGGGAACGAATCCGTAGGGCAGGCGGGTCACTGGCGAGCCAGCCCCGGTTGAAGATCGGCTTGCCGCTTGAGGTGGGGAAGCGGGCGAACGGGAGGCGCGCCTCCCCGGCGATGCGCTTCCAGCCCGTTCGATTCGGGTGACGCGCTGACCCTCCACTTGTATGCGAACGGCCAAGCCGGCCTGCGCATCATCGCCGAGGCTCTTCTTGACCAGCCACTCCGGTACTGCCAAATCCCTCCCGTCCTCGCGCTGGGCATCGAAGGAGACCATGGTGTCTCCGTTTTTGATGGTGAAACGGCCCTTGATCATGGTTTCGATCCACATGTCACTTCTCCCCCAGGGTCAAGCACCAGGCTACCAGCCGGCCCTGCTGCCGATACTCGATGGCACGCAAATCTGAAAACGCCGGCTGCTCCATCAAGCCAAACCGCTGGTGATCCGCCAAGGTTACTACCCGCCTCTCGCTGCGGATGACTTCCTCCCCACCGTCGGCGCCTTCCTCGATGGTAGCCCATAGGCAGCCGCCCTCGTCCCTGGCGACCACATGCAGAGCCAAGTTTTGCCAGAACAAACGCGCCTCGGTCAGCGGCACTTTGTCGAGCCACTCGGGAATGCCGCGAACCAAGGGCAGGGAATGTATCCGGCGGCCGGTATTGCCCGCTAGGTCCACGGCGCTTGGGTTGGGTTCGGCCCAGATCAGCAAGGGCGGAGTTTTCTCCGCTCGCGTTGCAATGAATTCGGCTATGCTGCAGTTCGCCTCACCACGGTCGCGCTTGAGGTTGCATCGGGTCTCAGACATGGAGGGTCTCCGGTTGGTTCCGGTGGATTTCCCAACGTAGCCAGCCGTGGCCGCGCCATTTGCCGCCGCCGATGCCGATCTGGCCGCTTCGCGCCAACTCGAACAGCTCGGCCAAGACTTGTTTATCTTCTTGCGTGGCGTCTTCGAGCACCATTTTCCAGGCGAAGCGCCCCTGCATCACGGCGACCCGGTCGAATTTGGCGCTGCCGTAGGCGCCGCCAGCGAACTCGTCCTCGGCATGATTTTGCAACCAGGCGAGTCGGAGTGGCGGCGTGTCTTCCGGCAGTGCGTCGCGGATCAACAGCTTGGCGCTGAGCTTAGAGGTGCCGAACAGGATTTCCACGATCCCGCCGTCCGCACCGCGCGCTTTCAGCAGCCTCGCCAGCGTATAGCGCAACGGACCGCGCAGGCTTGAACCGGGAATATACGGCACCCGTTTGTCACCGCGCTTCAGTGTCACGAACGCGAAATCGGGATCGAAGGCGTCCTCTGCTGCCTTCGTCATCATGCCGTCGGGGGCGAGAAAACGATCATCCCAGTCCGCCGCCAATTCCTCGCTGGCGTGGCCACCGATGGACAAGCTGTCGATGCCATAGCCATCGTCGCGCTCACCCGCAATCACGGAACCCGTGATTTCGGTCCAGCCCGGTAGAGCCTCTTTCGTCGCGTCGACGTCGTTACCTGAAAACTTCTTTTTGATGTAGGACGGGTAATCAGCGGCTAGTTTGGCGCACGGCCAAGCCTCGATATCCGCCGTGGTCAGCTCGTATTCCCGCAAATCATCCAGCCGCATCCAGCCGAGGCCTCGGGCAACTTCCCGTCCGATCAGGCAGCGCCCGGCAGCCCAGTGGGCCAGCGCCTCACGGGCGAGAACGGCGGCCTGCGGGTTCTGGAAGGTGTCCACTTCCAGCAGAAAAGGCCAGCGTGTGTCCGGCGGCAGGGTTTCCACGTTGAACAGCGCGCCGGTGGCTGCCGCGCCGGTGCGCTGGTCTATAGCGACATGCTGGCGGTAGGCCGCCTCTGTCGGGGCCGCAGGATGACTGGTGAAGAAGCGCCAGACCGAGGGCTGGCGTCCGTCCTTGCTCCCGGATATGGACTGGGGAACAGAACCCTTCAACCGGCGCAAGGTGGCGATCAGTGCACCGGCCAGGCCGCTGCCGCGCAGCGTCGGGCGATCCTGCCCGTTGCGGCAGAACGGGCTGTCAACGGTGGTGTCGGGGTCGTCGATGCCTCCAACACTGAGGAAGGATTCCTGCGTCAAGGTGCCGAGGAACAGGGTGCGATAGGGGCTGCTCATTTGCGGTTCTCCTTCGCTTTTGGGGTCCGCCATTGGACGAGATAGGAAATCAATAGGCGTTTCTCCACCGGTTCCGAGAACTTCCCTAGCGCGGTCCGCAGCCCCCCCGTCGGAAACTCTTTCCATGCTTTGCCCCCTTGCGGCCGGCGGTCCGGGGCGGTTTCGATTTCCGTCAGCAACCTCTCCAGTTGCTCTGGACTGGTGACGGCCAGGGCACGCTCCCTCAGCCACTGCAACTGGCTCAGGCTGGGGCCGTTTGCCCCGATCTGTTTCTTCAGCTCCAGAGCGTAGGCAAGCAGTTCTTCGTTTCGGCGCGCGTCGGGCGCGGCTCGGTCGCCCTCGGGCTCTGCGAGCCGATGGATGGGCTGGATATCGATCAGAAACCGGCCAAAACCCTCGCCTGTGCGTTCACCGAGGTAGGCCCTGGCGGCGAGCGCCTCAGCCAGCGCCGCGCTGCCCTCGCCCTTTATCCGCCAGCAGGAGCCGCGCCGCAAGGCCAGCGCCGGTGCGCGTTGCAAGCCGGTGACGGCGTTGAAGCCGTGAATCGATTCGGTTTCGACTATCGACTTTTCGATCTCCCAGCTATCGTCTTTTTCGATACCCGCCAACGCACACAATCGGTCAATATCGAGATGGTCGAGAAAGCCGAGATACTCGCCGCGGACAATCAGATCGCTGATGAGTGTCAGCGTCCAGTCGTCCTTGAACGGGGCATGGTCCGTTTCCGGTCCGGTCGCGATGGATTTGACGTCGACCGGCGAGCCTCCTCGTCCGATCGCCAGCCAGTCATTGCTGCGGAGCAAGGGCGCGAAGGTTTCGACGAAGGACTCCACGTCCCCGGCGTCCAGGAACCGGAGTTCCGTCTGGAAGCATGTGTCTTCGGCGATTTCCTCCTCGCTGAACAAATTGGCGTCTGCCTGTGAACCCCTCTTCGGAGTTGCATTGCGCAGCCGCATGTTCATGACTGGGGCGTAGCATAGCCAGGGGCTGTCTTTCCCATTGCGGCAGAGATATTTGTGTGCGTTGGGCCGTTTGGGTTTTTCGCCCTTTTGATCCCTGTCCTTGAAAAGGCTGTCGAAAGCCACTGGATCGGGCGAACCGCCGGCCCACCAAGGGAGGCTTGGATCGCCACCCTTTGGCTTCTCGGTCAATATCGACAGCGGAATGGGCAGCACCGTCTCCGCCTGGGAGACGCCTTCGGGCAGGGGCAGGGCGTCGCCCACCGACAGACGCTTGAATAATTCCAGGCAACCTGTCCGGCCGGTCTGGATCGCCCAGGCTATGAGCGCGGCACGCAGCCTCTGGCTGCGGATGAACGAGTGGCCGCGGATCAGGTTTCCGGGATGGCCGGTAGCCGGCAGACACAAGGGTTCGAGATTGCGCAGCACTAGCCGCAGGCGCGTCTCGCCGACCTTTTCCAATTCTGAATCGTCGGCCAGCGTAAGATCTCTCCATTTAAGCCTGACCAAGCCGCTGCCCCGGTTGCGATCGCCGCCTATGCGGTCGACACGCTGGAGAAGCCGTTCCAGCAGCGGCTTTCGTGCGGGGTCGGCCAGTCGGAGGGTGGCCTCGAAATGGCTGCCGGCAGAGACGTGCTCCACGAAGCGCAGCGTGTCCTCTTCCGGCGTGCGGCCGCCCTCCACTCGCTTGGTCGAGCCCCAGATCAGGGTCTTGACCTTGCCAGCCCCAGCCACCCGCAACGAGGTCATGCGCAGGGCGCCGCGGGTTTTCCCCGGCGCGCCGAGGAGGGCATTCAGCTCTTCTTCTTTCCCGGCCCCGAGCGCGATCAGTTCCTCCCCCGCCTCGCGCAAAAGCCCCTTCAAATGGCTGGCGCGGATCACCGGCCGGCCTCGCCGGTCGCGCATCACCAGGGCGTCGATGTCGCCGCTGCTGGTGCCTGCACTAGTGTGGAGGTCCTCCACCGTTTCGACTTCCAATCGGATGAACAGCGGCAGTCTGGTTCTTTCAGTCATTCTTCTTCCTCCCCAGGCGGGCGATTTCACGGATACCGATGATATCGAGCGCGCGGGTCAGATAGACACGCCTGTCATCCCCGCCGATCGGCTTCCATAGCGCGGGGTTTTTTTCGGGGCTCCAGCCGAGTTTCGCTTGCAGGGGCTTGGCGAGTCCCGCGAACGCCAGCTTCCCCGCCAGCCGTCCCCGCTCGCACGCGGCGCGAACGCTGCGCAAGGGGGAACGCGCCTCGCCGTCGGCATCGAGCGCTTCGGACGCTTGGCGCAGACCTTCCAAGCCCTCTTCGCCCAACACCCGATAAGGCCGGCCGGTGAGCAAGAGGGTTTCGGTCTCGCCGTTGACTGTGTATTGGATCAGATCGCTTTGCCGGCGGGCTTCGGCGACGCCCACGAACCAGGATTGGGTGACCACCTGCCAGTCGATGACCGAAGCCTTGTCTTCCAGGGAGCGATACAGCCGCTTGGCGCTCGAGGCCAGGCTTTCGGCCAATTCGTGCAGGCGGTGCAGCGGATAGGTTTTCTGGGCGATGGCGATACCGATTGCCATGTCCAGGGCCTTGCCGTCGGCCAACGGGTACTTCTTCAGTTCGGCCGCGTAGTGGATCGCCAGCTTCAGGGCCTGGTCGGCGCGGCAGATCAAGAGCAGGTCGTCGCCGCCCAGCATCAGGACTTCGTAGGGGCGAGGTCGTTTTTTGGCTGGCGGAGTGAAGGTTTGTCCCAGCGCATCCACCACGGCCCGGCGCACGGCGACCCTCATGCCGTGGAAAAAAGCCTCCCCGTGCGCTTCCTTGGCGATGGGAACTTCGGTCTTTGCCTGGTCCTTCCACTCGTTGTAACGCTTGCCGATGCCGTTGCCGTCGGCGTGAATCAGCGCCACGTAGCCGCCAGCGGCGAGCTGGGCCAGATCGTCCGGATCGCTCCATCCCTCCGGATAGAGCGCCGAACGCATCAAGCCGATGATGTCCTTGGTGTTGCCTTTACGGAACTGGTAGCCGAAGTCCAGCCGGTGCCCGACGGATTCGGCCCGCCATCGCTTTGCGCCGTCGTCTTCTTCGAATTCCTCCGAAGCTGGTTCGCGGCCGGTTTCCTGGCAGACTTGAAACACCGGCAGGTCGAGGATTTGGATTTCCCGCGGCACGATCTCCCTGGCTTTGGCGTTCTTGTGCTTGCCTTCCTCCGACAGCGGAAGCGGTTCGATGGCCGCATCGTAAAGGACTCCGGGAAGGCGCTCCGCCAGTTTCTCTTCCGCCAGGCGAAGGAATTTCTCGGCTTCCTCCCGTTGCTCGAACACCGCGATGAAATGGCCGCCGTCGCGGGCGAGGATGCCTTTCTTATATAGCGTAGCCGGCTCGTCGCGATCGGCGGGGTGGGTGGCGCCGTCCAAAGGGTCGCTGGGATTGGCGTGCTGGATATCTGGCGGCCAGTGGAGCACCTTGCCCTGGCCATCCAGCAGTTCGGGCAATTCATGCCGCATTACCTGGCCGATCAGCGCGTTGGCGCCCAACATGGCTTTCAGGCGCGGCACGTCGAAGATAAAGCTCTGTACGCGCTTCAGGCTGATTTCGAGTTTGACCATGGCTATCCTTCGATCACTCGGTTCAGAAGGTCTTTCAGTTGTCCCCCCATCGCTGAAGCGAGGTTAGGGCCGCCAAGCACGGATAGCAGGTCGTTCACGTTCCGGGCAATGAGAAAGTTCTGTCCGAACGGCTTGTTGATATCGGCAATGAAGCCCATCGTTCTCAGACAGCTTTCCGCTTCACTCAGTTTGATGCACGTGCCGCTGCCATGCGTGAAGAGATTTCTGAATTTTCGCGGCTCACCGTTGTAACTGTTCAGCAATCGTTCGAGGGCCGCTGTCTTCTCGGTTTGCATGCCTTGATCTTCTGCCAGCCATAGCGGCCAGCGCCAGGTCAGGTCTAACACGACATGGCGGTTCTTCTCTTTGTTACCCTGTCTGAGCAAGCCTTCCGTGAATAAAAAGTGATCTTGAGGCAAATCGCCGACCAGGCAGTTTTCCTCGCGGTCGACCTGCAACTGAAATCGCCGTATGCGGGCATCACTCCCGATGAGTGCCCAGATTGACGATTCCATGAACAGCCCCAGCCGTTTTAGCGCGCCCGCAACATCGCCCATGCACAAGGCCGTTTCCACCTGCCAGGCGTTCAGAGCGAACGGGGCGAGGCAACAGCCGTTGATCTGCAAGGGGCCGCCCGGTAACTCCAGTAGCGGGCCGATCCGGTTGCGAACCGCCTCGGCCCAAGCCCGGTTCGGAAAGCGGCTCGCGAGGCCATAGGCGCCGGCATAATCGCCCTGGCGTAGCGCCTCGACGCAATGGAAGCGCAGGGTCTCCCGCTCGGCCACCCGGTCGCCGTAGTTCAGCGCCGCAACAGTCGCCTGACTTCGCGGTGCAGGTTTCTTCGGTCCCCGCTGTTCCGGACTATCCAGCAAGCGGATCGCCGCTTGCCCCACGCAGGTAGCCGGCACCCGTTCAATGATCGGCTTCAGCGGCGGTATACCGCCTGCGGTCGTGATGGCGATCTTGTCACCTGCCTTCGGATTCCATGCGCGAACCAAGCCGGCGAGTCGCCGGACGACGCGCTGCTGGACCTCGCTATCCTCCGCCGCCTCTTCACCAGTCAGGATGTCCACCCAGGTGCTGGTTGTCTGCGCGAGAGTAGACGGGACGGCACCGCTTCGGTCCCTTTGGTCCAGATACGCCAAGCCCAGCCGTTCGGCCAGGAATCGGGCAACCAAAGGCCCGGAGGCAATCGGTTCGTCTGCCCCATCGGGAAAATTCTTGTGGCGTTGGGTGTTCAGCACGACGACCGTGACCGGCTCCTGTCCGAAGGTTTCACGCGCAACATCCAGCAAATCGCTCACCTTCGGGCAATAGAGCGGCAACCGGGGTTCGCCAGCATTGGGGATTTCGCCTGCCTGGCCGGAAATCCGATATGTGCTGGGTTGGCCTTCGGGTGTTTTAAGGCTGGCGATAAATACCCCGTCCTCCTGTTCGAATTCCAGTCTTAGGCTCTGGGATTCCTCGCGCCGCAGGGATTTCGGCAGCGGCTCCGGGGGAAAGACGATCTGGCCTTGGTCGAGCAACATCCGCAGCCCTTCATGCACGGCGTGGATTCCGCCACGCCCGATCTCGAAGCGCCACGGGCCGGTCCACTGGCCACACTGATCTTTTTTCCAGACAGGAAACTGCACATCAGTCACACCGACCGAGATCAACCACAACCACGCCATAGTTTCTCTCCCCTTTAGTGGTATTGGTTAGGGCAAAGGCAGCAATTCGACCCTGCCCTTGCCCTTGTCCGCGTTTTCGCCGCCGCCGCACACGGCGAGCAGGCTGAGCCACGGCAGCAGCGCGTCGCCAGCGTAAAGAGTCGCTTCGCCGCTCCAGGTGAGCTCTTGGTAGGTGTTTCCATTGGAAACGCTTCCCGCCGACGAATCGGGCCGCTCAACTATACTCGCCTGTTCCACCGCAAGCGCCGGTAGCAGCGCATCGGCTACATGGTGGACGAGATGCCCACCCAGGCGCTGCCAAACCGAGTCATGCGTGCATAATGCGGTCAGCTTGTGAGCGCGGGCCCGCATGCTTTTGCACAGTTCGCGCGCTATCGTAGCGGCATCCGGATCCGAAATCCTGTCAACGGGTTCCTTGCCGACCACCCAGGGAGTCACGAAGCGTAAACGCCAGCGCGCGGCTTTGCGCAACTCCAGATCTCCGAAGCAGGCGACGGCGAGCCGCTCCGGCGTGTCCAGATCATGCCTCTCACGCAGGCAGCGCGCCGCCCAGCCGATTTCCCGGCAGGCGGTTTCGCCCACGGCAATGAGGTGCAGGGCTGCCATGCTGGGCCACCATTGCACGAACAAGGTGGCCATGCGCCATTTTTGGGCCCCACCGCCGAGCCGCATGGGAAACAGGGCATCGGCCCGGCAGCAGTCCCCGTTGGCGATGGGACAGTCGCGCCCGAGTTCGACACAGCTCGGCGGAGTAGGGGCGGCGCAGTGTTCGCGCCAGGCGCGGGCGCGCAAGGTGTCGCTGAGCCTGGCCAGGTCCGGCGGCGTCGACGCCCGATACCGCAGCACGGCCGCCGGCAAAGTCCGCCACAGCGCAGCGAGATCGCGCGCACCGCGGACTTCAGGGGGGTTAGTCGTCATTCTCCGGAAGACTCCACCAAGCACTAAAATCGAGCCGCTTCTTGAGAACCTCCGACACCGTGGTCTGACTGATGCCAAGAAGCTCGCCCGCCTCCTCCTGGCTGCGTCCCTCGGCCCGCGCCCGGCGGACAACCGCGGCACGGATCACCTCCAGCACGTTGTCCAGGCGGTGGCGACCCGGGCCGAAATCCATGCCGGAGAGAACTTGCCAGGCATCGGTCAACACGGCATGCGCATCACGGATTTCCCTAGCGGCTAGGTACGCGCCGCGTTCCGGGTGCGCCCCAGGGCTGCGCACGGCCGCCGTGGCCAATAGGGACATCAAGTCATGCAGGCTGCGAGGGTAAATGTCCGTCAGCAGTTCGTACTGGAGGCGCTCCTTCAGTTTGCCGTCCAAAAGGTTCATCTGCCGCGCCAGCGCCTCGCCGAGGGCCACTACGTCGCTGCGCGCGCCCAACGCCGGCAGTTCGACGTGTGCCGCGCCCCGAAGTCCCTCCCGTGCCAACGCCCCCAGCGGCGCTATGGGCGGCAGATCGGTGCGGAAGGTCGTGGCGATGGCGAGATCGGGGCGCTCAGCGGCCAGCCGCGTCAGACTCTTCAAGGCCGGTTCCGGCCAGGTGTCCAGATGGCGGATGAGCAACGTCGCGCCAGACGGCAGGCTGGGCGCATTCGAAGGCTCCAGCCACTCCGCCGTTTCCGAGCCACGCCAGCGGGCGAACTGACGGCAGGCATGCCACTTGCCGCTACCGGTAGGCCCCTGCACCAACAGCCGCTGGGGAACTTTGCGGTAGGTGGCCGCTTTGTGCAGTGCGGCGTAACTCGCCGCGACCTGCGGATCGTCGATGACCGTATCGGGCAACAAGGCGCGGCGGGCCTCGTCGGGCAGTATCGGCTTTCGGCTGCGCTCGGCCAGTCGCCGTTCACGCGCCGCCAGCACATAGGGCGGACGCACTTCCTGGATCCCTTGTTCGCGAGAGGTTTCGATCAGGCGCACCTGGTCCAGTGACAAACAGTTGGCGGCCAGCAGCAGCGTAAGCTGCATCGCCGGCGTGCCCGAGCTGAGATGAAAAACAATCTCGTCGGCGCGGTTCGATCCATAAGTCGGTATGGCGGCCCAAACCGTTTCGTACAAGGCGTTCAGATCGGTCGGGCCTTCGGGCAGGACGATGGGATGGCGCGTCAACTCGAGTCCGGCGAGCCCCAGGCCTGGCAACGCCAGTCGGAGCCGCTCGCAGAACTCGATGCGATCAGTCTTGCCGACGCGGTCCTCATCGAACAGCAGCAGACGGGTGCGGCGCGGATTCAAGTCCGTGAGGCCGGTCAGCAAGCGCAGTATCGGGCTCGCGTCATCACCCTGGGGTGGAAGATACTTGAGATCCGTATTGCCGATGAACGAGACAACGAGGCGGTTCCGGTTTTTATTTTTGGCCATGCGTCTTGTCTACGGAGTCCGTTCAAGAGAAGAAGTAATCGGACAGCTCTGTGCCTTTTCCTAGCGGCAGGCCCGCCGACAGCGTATCAAATGCCGTGAAATGTTTGTTTGGCTTTTTGCCTTTCCCGAACGGCCGGCCAGCTTTTTGTTGCCATTCATCGAGTGCGGGCACTGGATTTTCTTGCAGGAATTCGAGCAGCCGGCGAGCAAGGTAGCGCCGGGGAGGATCGAGCCGGCGCAATTCCGCGAGGATCTCCAGCGCCTCCTTCGCGTCGGCGTTCTCCGGTGCCTGGCCGCGCAGCATCTGTTCCCCATAGCCATCGGGCTGGTCCAGTGCGCCGAGCACCCCGGACACGTGGCGCAAGGTGCGGAGGCGGGCCAGAAGGTCCATCCAGTCGCGCCAAAGCGCCAGCGGCCTGGGGATCCCCTTGTCGTCCGGGTCATACAAGGCAACGAAAGCCTGCCGCACCACCGCACCCAAAGTAAAGGCGGCGTTGGGACGGCACAGAAGACAGTCGTGGATGCTGCCGATATCAGTCATCCCTTGCGCCTTGGCGCTCTCCAGGGTGAGGGCCAAATGGGTGGCGTCGAGGCTGTGGATCAGGTTGGGAAGCAAGGCGTCCTTCTGCTTTTCGGCATCGACGGTCTCGCTCAGCCGCTGTACCTCGATTCGGACGGTCCTGCTTCCGATACGGGCGGTGAGGCTGCTGCCCTCGACACGGAACTTGTCCTGGCAGACCGGGAAGCCGAGGGGAGTGAGCCAGAGCAGCGGCAGCCCGGCGGAGGCTCTGGCCTTTCGTTTGAGCCAATCGGAAAACGCGTCCACAGAAGGGTAGCGGGACGACAACGCGGTGCGCAGATGCCTGACGATGGCGAGCGCGGCATAGGCGCCCAGAACGCGCACGTGCTCCCACTCGTGGTATGCCGTTTCCCGAACGACTTCATCTTCGGCGGAAAAAGCCAGTTTGCGCAGATCTTTCAGTTGGTCCTTGAACAAACCGCGGCAGCATCGGGCGACGAAAGTCCGCCGTCCAGGGCTGGCTTTATCGTTCTTCCAGGCCACCAATTCCTTCCAGCCATCGAGTTTGTCACCCCGCTCCTCGCACCACTCACGGTAGACTTCGGCGGCGATCTTTTCGAGCACTTTGCGGGCCTGCGCAGTCTCCCCTGCGCCGTACGGGATGGTCATCACCACCCTTTTTGCCGTCTCTCTTTCGAGCCAACAGCGCCGCGTTTCCGAAGCGGCGATCCAGCGGTCGGCCAGTTCCAGCCCCAGCCGGTGCGCGTCGTTTCCCCTGAAGGAAAGCCCGCCCAAGGAAGAGGCCGCCAACTCGGCCAATTCGCTGTAGATGTTCCCCGGCATTCCGTCTTCCTGCGGCAGCACGTTGACCGAACGAGCCAGATCCTTGTCCCCGGTCAGCGCGGCGATGTGTTGCAGGCCATTGCAGGTGCCGTCGATCTGCACGGGCAGGTGGATGGGTGACTCGGGGGCTTCCTTCCATTGCCGATACGCCAGACAGAAGGCCAAAAACTGCATTGTCTTTTTTTTCTTGGCCGCTTCCCGCCAGAAGGATTCGGTGAGCGGGGATCGGGCGCTGGCGAAAATTTCCTGTTCGTGTTCCCGCACCCAGCGCTCGCGCTCGGCGAGCGTCACCACCTGCCGGTCGGTAATGGCCAGATCCGCCAGGAGCCGCGAGGTCTTGACCAGGTTTGCGCCGTGGCGCCTCAAGGCCGAGATGCCCCTCTCGTCCAGGACTTGTCCCCGCGCGAACTCCAGCACCGCCCGCTGCAAATCCCCGCCTTGCGGGGTCAGCCAGGGCGTTTCGGCGTAGAGGCGTCCCCGATAGTCGGCCTTCCAGGGCAGGTAGAACGTCGGAGGCGTACCCTGGTCCGGACACAGCTCGGCGAGGGCGCGGGCCGCCAGAGGGCTGTCCAGGAACTCGCCGGGACGCTCGATGATCTTCCCTCCACCCGATGGCGACGGTTGGTAGAAATCCTCCCGCACCCAATCGCGCAGGTCCGGACAGGTGCTCCCATCGGCATCGGCACGATCGGTCCCGGCGGCGAGTGCCGAGAGGCGCCATGCCCATTGCAGCAGCGGGCGGTTGATGCGCCAGGGTACGGCTTGTTGAAGGTTGACCGCTTCGACGTAACGCTCGAAGGCATGCGGACGGTTGTGCCGGAATCCCGCGTGCAGTTCGCGCAGGAATCTGTTGGTGCGGCGGTAGCCGATGAGATCGACCCGGAAGTAATCCTTCTCGTTGCCGTCGGAGGGACAGGATTCGTCGAACCGGTAAGCCACCGCTTTCTTCAGCGGCTGGACCGTGAAGCGGAACGGCAGTTCCTTTAGCAAGGATTCGATGCGTTGCGCCAGATCCGGCTTGCGCAATTCGATCCATTTCAAGGTGTACGGTTTGCCGCCGCGGACCTCCGTCGTACCATCGACAATGGCGAACAAATCGGCTAGGGTCGCCAAGAGGGTGTCGAGCAGGACTCGGGCCGCCAGGCGCGCATCTTCGGCCTGAGTCGTCGTATCGCAGGAAGGGGCCGGCGTCCCGCGCCAGCCGACCAGGCGCACCAGTGCGCTGATGGCCGTCACCGCCTCCTGGTGTTCGATCCTAAAGCGCAGGGCGGCGGGGTCGGGCGGTGTGGGGGGCGCGCCGCTGCTGTCGTCGGGGTTTTCCTCCCCGGCGTCTTCTTCCTCGTCGTCATTCGCGTCATGCGCCATTCCGCTCCAGCCTCGCGCCAGCGCGGAACACAGGCCCTGCACGGAAAAGCAGAAAGCGGCTTCCACTTGTGCGGGGACCTGGTCGGCTTCCGTGATCGGGGAGTCCTGGGCGGGGCAAAGCGTCGACCATAAGGCCTGCGCCGATGGCCTGGCCTTGGAAGACAAGGGGGGCTGGAGTTCTTTCGCAAATGCCAGCAAGAGGCGGTCGTAAGTGAAATTCGCCTCCGCCCCAGATTCGGTTTCCCGAAAAAGATGGCGCTTGATGGTTTCCGCTACGGCCTGCCGAGTGGCACCCCGCCGCGCCTCCCCCGGGACGGGTTCACCGAACTGCTGGTCTGCGGGAATCCATAAGGATAAGCTCATTTTTTCTTCTTCTCCTCAACTTCCGCCATCGCCGATCCACCGCAAGCGAATCATCGAAAGGACGTCACCATTTGCTTGCGGAGCCCTCGAGCGCCATCAAGCCGCGATGACTCGGCCCCTGGAACATCGGACCGATTCGTTGCAAAGCTGGTGTTTCACAACTTCTTACTTGCGCCCATGGCCCGGTCCAATTGGTCCAGTCCGAGGATGCATTGATCCCGTGATCGCCGCACGCCCTCCAGGTACTCCCTCCACGGGGCAATATCCTCCATGCCGAGTGCCCGGAGTTGGTCGAGTCCGATTTCATCGCCCGCAGTCAGTGCCGCCAATTCGGCCGTAGTGAACGGATCGACCAACGAGTAGCCGCCGAGGATCTCCGGGCGGTCTCGCGCCAGGTCTTCCAGAAACCGGCTGGCGGATTCGGCCCACCTGTTCGCCCGCACATGGGCCGTACAAAACAGCAACACGTGCCGGGGACACAAGGTTCGGATCAATTTCGCCAACACGATGGTGTCACGGGACACCATCGCGATGAGCATACCAGGGCGAGTGTCGTGAACACCCGGCCTCACGGTCGTGTTCCTGGAGATTTGCTCGATTTCGCGCGGTTCCGCTGCAACCGCAGGCACACGTCCCCCAATATCGAATGAGTCAATCGTGCCTGGCGTCGTAACGTAATCCTTGTCTTTTACGGCCAACACACGCCGATTTTAATCAAATTTTAATCTAGCCGAAAAGCCGCATTCCGATAGATCAGGCGCTCGGAAAGGAACTGCCACGGGCTACGCTTGCGGTGGGCGAGCCTGAGCCACTCTGCAAAACATGGCAGTCTCGGATGGTTGGCTAAACCGTTTAAAGCCAGCGTGACTCTGCACGGCTGCTTTCTGAAGCCAAGCACCGCGGAACCGAAGAGATGGCATTGTTTCCAGCGTGACTCTGCACGGCTGCTTTCTGAAGCGTCCTAGGGTGCATCCCAATGGCTTTCTTCGTTTCCAGCGTGACTCTGCACGGCTGCTTTCTGAAGCGAAATTCCGAAAATTTCGGAATAAAAATGTTTCCAGCGTGACTCTGCACGGCTGCTTTCTGAAGCCCAAGAAGCTTACTTGGAATCTGAAGATGGGTTTCCAGCGTGACTCTGCACGGCTGCTTTCTGAAGCCGCCCCTGGGAGATTCAGAAAATGCTTTTCCATTCAATGCCTTTCGGAGCTTCAGACCCCGCAGCGCCCGGCCCGAGAGCCGGGAAGCGAATTCCTGTTTACCCGATTTCAGGTAAAAACGCCAGGTTTTCGTTGCGTGGCAAGGTGAAATCATTCATCGGTTCCCGTCATGTCTCAATCCTCGACGCTGCGCGACGCCTTGTGCGATAGCGCCAATCTGGCCGGTGCCTATGCCCGCTATCGGCGCCATCGCGGGTTGTGGGCGCCCGGCCTGCCCATGTGGCAGGTGGCGGCGGCGCCGGTCGCGCCGATGCTCGAGCTGGCGGAGGAACTCCGCGAGGGAAACTACCGGCCGCAGCTGCCGCAAAGCATTTCCATTGCCAAGGCCAACGGCGAACATCGCGAGCTGCGCGTCTACATGATACGCGATCGAGTGGCCCAACGCGCCCTATTGCAGGTTCTTGTAGCACGCATCGATGCCAGCATGTCGCCCGATTCCTTTGGCTACCGGCCGGGTCGCGGCGTCGCCTCCGCCCTGGCGCGCGTGCAGGATTTCCTCGATGCGGGGTTGGCCTGGGTGGTGGATGCCGATATCGAGCGCTGCTTCGATTCCATCCCGCGCGGCCCGCTGCTCGAAGAGGTTGCCCGCCGACTGGGAGATAGCGCGGCACCGGAACTGGTGTCTCGCTTGCTCGGCTGGCAAACAGCCCAGGATCTGGAACAGACAGGTATCCCGCAGGGTGCCGTGCTCTCCCCATGGCTGTGCAACGTCTATTTGTGGCAACTCGACGACTCGATGCATGACCAAGGCGCGCCGATGGTGCGTTTCGCCGACGATTTCGTATTGCTGTCGCGGAGCCGCCCTCTGGCGGAGGAGCTCATGGCGCACTGTGCGGACGTGGTGCGGAAAATGCGTCTGCGCCTAAATCCCCTCAAAACGGCCATCGTCCATGCCGCGACACCGTTCCGGTTTCTCGGCCAGTGGTTGAGCACGACCCCGCGGTTGAATGTCCAACCCGCTTCGACCTGAGGTCCCCTTTTACTAATGGTCAAGAAAGTAAAGCCACAAGAGCCCCCTCTCCCTCTGGGACAAATCGGCAGGACTGCCGATTTGCACGCGTGAGCGCCGCTTGCGGCTCCGCACAGGGAATGTGCGGAGTGATTGGGTTGGGGTGAGGGCGATTCGAATAGGGCTTTACTTTCTTTACGCACAGTAATGCTGTTCTCCATCCATAGCACCAGGTCGGCACGGCTCGCGGTGCTGGCCTATGACATCTCCTGTCCGCGGCGGGCACGCGGCGTGCGGCGCGTACTCGATTCGCTGCGGCACGCAAAGCAATACTCGGTATACGAGGCAATGCTGAGCGAAGGGGAGTTTCGCGGTGTGTTGGCCGAAATCGCGAGCTGCTGCGATTTCGCTGCTGACCAACTCGCAGCCTGGTGGCCGCTGGATGGATTGCGGCTGCATTGGCACGAGCATCGTTTGCGGGTACACGCCCGCCAAGGCGAGCCGTGCCGGGAACTCGCCAAGCTGCCGCCCAACATCGGCAACTTCGTCGTGTGCTACGACATTTCCGATCCCGAGGCACTGGCTGCCGTCGCCGCCGAAATTGCCGTCGAAGCGGCGATGGTGCAACGCTCCGTGTACTGGCTGCGGGCGTCGGCCCAGCAATTGTCTGAGCTGCTGGCGCGCTGCTCGCAACACCTGGCTGATGGCGATCGGCTTTGGGTCTATCCGCTGCGCGGCAGTCGCGAACTATGGCGGATCGGCGCCCAGGTCAATTCCATCCTGCCCATCGCAACCCATCGTTGGAGGTCATCATGAGCGGCAATCTGGCACTGGTCATCGATCAGCCCGGCGCCACTCTGGAGATCGGGACGCACGATACGGTGGTGCTGGTGCACGCGGACGGCCGCCGCGAGCGGGTCGGTCTGCGCGCGCTCGGCTCGGTGGTGCTGCACGGGGACGTGAAGCTGAGCACGAGCTTGTTGCAGGCGTTGGCGGCCCACGGCGTGGCCTTGACCGCGCTGACCCGGCGTGGCCGGGCGCCCGCGATCGGGTTCACCATGATGCCGCACCGTCACGCGGCCTTGTGCCAACAGCAGCATCTGGCCTACGCCGATGCGGCGCGGCGCCTGGAATTAGCTCGCGCGGTGGTGTGGGCCAAACTCGAAGCGATGGCTCAGTTTGCCCGCGACCATGGCCCGGATGCCGAGATGGCCCAGTACCAGGCAATGCACGCCGCGGGCGGCGTGTCCGATATCGCCGGTTTGATGGGCGTGGAGGGCTCAGCGACGGCGAAACATTTCGAGACCCTGGCAGCGCTTTACCAACGTGGCAATCCATTTCGATTCAACGGCCGCTCGCGCCAGCCGCCGCTCGACGAACCGAACGCGTTGATGTCGCTGGCCTATACGCTGGCCCAGGGGCAGGCGACGCAATTGGCACTGCGTGCGGGGCTCGATGTGCAAATCGGCTTTCTGCATGCGTTGCATCGGGATCGGGAGTCGTTAGCCCTGGATTTGATCGAGCCGGCCAGGCCCGAACTCGACGGCTGGGTCCATGCGTTGCTGACACAGCGCCGGCTGCTCAAGCCGGACCTGTTTACCCGGGCTGAGGATGGCGCCGTGTGGCTGACCAAAGAAGGCCGGTCGCTGTTCTACCCGGTTTGGTTCCGGGAAGGTTGCCGCATCGCACTGAAGCCCATGCGCCGCCTGTTGGCGGGCGTGCTGACTTGTCTGCGGAGGTCCTTGTCGTCCGAAGGCGATTCTGCCGGGGAAGACCGCCGTTAACCCAATTTCCGGTGAAAGCCCCGGTTTTTTCGCAAGTGACAAGGTGAAAGACAACGCGACTTCGATTTATTCCCCCAGGAGAAAGATCATGACCAGCGCCCAATTCCAGCCCCAGGCCGATACTTTCGCCAAACCTGGCATCGGCGAGTGGCTGGGCCGTCTACTGTGCTGGTTTGCCGCCTTTCCCTACTCGGCCTACAGCCAGTTCGCGACGCCGTCGCTGCGGGCGTGGGTGCTGGTGCGCGGCCTCGCGGTAATCATCAGTCCGCTGGTGTTCACGATGGCGCTGATGTCCAACGCCGCTACCCTGGTGGGCCATACCCCTTATCTTTATTTCCTGCCGGTGGTGGTGTTCGCTATCGACTGGTTCCTGGTCGCTAGCACCTATATGCTGGACCGGAGCTCAGGCTGGCTCCGCTTCGTGCGGTCCGCCTTCTTCCTGATCAGCGCTTCCATGGCCCTGTTTGCGGGCGTCCTGTCCGAGAGCGAGAGCCTCTTGCGGCGGCTGCATTGGGCCGAGGATGCGGTGACCGATCGAAGCGTCGAGGCTCAGAACCTCGGGAGCCGTATTCAGGCCCTCTCCGAGCAGATCGCCCGCAACGAGAAGGAGCTGATGACCCGCGACGCCATCGACGGCGAGCGGCTCCAGTGGCGCAAGCTGGAGCAATTGGAATGCGCCGGCAAGGGCGGTGTCGATCCCGAAACCGGAATCTATATCAAGGGCGGCGGCAAGTGCGGCACCAACGCTAGCGACCACCGCATCAAGGCCGAGGCGGCCGAGGCGCGCCTGGGGAAGCTGACTCGGCTCGAAGAGGAAAATCACCGGCTGGCCGGGCAGCGGGCTCAGCTCCAGGAGGAGCTGAGCCGATTGCGCGAGGACCGCCGCAGCCCGGCTGGTTCCATGGGCACCCTGCTTCGGGCACTGCTCGACGAGGCGGACATCGCGCTCTGGTTCAGGATCGTGGCCTTGTTTCTGTGCGTGATGTTGACCGAGATGTTTGCCTTCATCCTGTCGGAAATTCGCGTGGCCGAAACGATGCGGACGGCGGTCCAGTTCAGCGAGGAGATCGACCAGATCCGCCTGCAAGCCTGGCGCGACGCCGAACTGGCCGAAGCCGCCCGGCAACGCGCCGCCCGGCGCGCCCAGGCGGCGGACGACCTGGCGCCGCTGGAGGTAACCCTGACCCCGGTGGCGAAGCCGTTCGATGCCGCCGGCGGCCGAAACCGCGTTGAAGAACCCGCGAAAGTAGAAGTGAAAACCCCGGAGTTCACCTGATGAAAGTCCTCCAAACCCCCATGCCGCGCATTGAGACTCTGCTAACCGCCACGCACCGGGACTTGGAAGCGCTGCGGAGCCGATGCACCGCGCTGGAGATCCGGGGTATCGGCCGCGATCACTTGCCTGAAGATACGGCCTTGATGGCATTCGCGCTGTTGGGTGACCACGAGCGCGACGGGCTGCTCGCGCGCGTCCACGGGCAGTGGGCAGATCTGCAATCCAGGGGCCTGGTGTACGGAGCGATCGAGGCTGCCTCCACCGCCGAACTGCGCCTGCTGGAACACGTCCGGGACCAAACCGAGGCTGTCGCCCCGGCCTGGCGGCAGCTCCGGGAAACCGTCGAGGTGCCGCAACCGCCGCCGGAAGTCTGGCGCTCCGCTGCTCGGGTGCGCGGCCTGTGGGGCCAAATCGCGCGGCTGCATTTCTCGATGCACGGGGTAAGTCATCTGTTGATCGAGCCCGATCCGGTGTTCGGCTTGCAGCCCGCGCTATTGGCCGCCGACCCGGATGTCGCCTACACCGGAGCTTTCCCCTTTCCGATCGATAACGGCACGATCACGATTTCGCTGCTGCATCGCGGCGGCGAGGTCTACCGCCATGTGGTCGAGTCCTTGGTTGCGGAGGTGGCGTGATGGTGCTCCGGCTCCATCAGGTCGTGTTCGGCCTCGGCCGCGGCGTGCTGGGTGCAAGTGCAAACCGTATGGGCGTCTGGACGAAGGGCTGCAGCCTGCCCAAATGCCCGGGCTGCTCGTCCACCCATACCTGGTCGCCGGAAGGGGGCAAGGTGGTGAGCGTCGAGATCTTGCTCAAGCTTGCGCGCGCCCAGTCACAGCCGCCATCGGGCTTGACGGTGAGCGGAGGCGAGCCGACCGATCAGGCGGAGGGCGTGACGGTGTTCATCGCCTGTTTTCGCGAGGCCTTTCCGGCCACCGAGATTGTGCTCTACACGGGCCTGCGCTGGCCGGTTTTGGTTGAACGCTTTCCGGACCTGGTGACGCTGCTGGACGTGGCCGTGACCGGGCCTTATGTGCGCACCCGCGAGGCGACGCCGCTGGCCGGCTCCAGCAATCAAGAGGTGCGGTTGCTGACGCCGCTCGCCGAACGACTGTACCGCGATTGGCGGAACTGGCCCCGGCATGCGCTGCAGGTGGGTCGCGTCAGGTCGGATGAGATCGTGACGGTAGGTATTCCCGACACGCCGCGCATGGCGCGGGCCGCGCAGCGGGTGGACGCGGTCGGAGTGAGCTGGGACCAAATCGAAGAGGAGAAACACGCATGAACTACGAGCTGATTTGCCCGCAGTGCAAAGAATCCTTCCGCGATGAAGAGTACTGCCCCCAACATGGCTTGCGGCTTTTGCCGTCGGCCACATCGGAGCGAGAACCGGAACCAGCCAACGCTGCGGTCGAATCAGCCCTCACGGAGCGGGAACCCGCGTTGGCGGACGCTGCGGTCGATGCGGACGAAGTCTCCGGGGCCGAGGAGCCGCCGAAGGGCAAGCTCGCCGAGGTTATGAAACGCTTCCGCCTACGCCGGGTCACCGGTCGCGCCACGCTGCACCACGAGCAGTCGCCCGAGCCTTCCCAGCCCGCGCCCCCATCCCCCTTGCCCAAGGCCGTGCTGGAAAAGGGCTGGCGCATTACTGGTCCGATGCAGCAGGGTGAGGACGCCGTCGACCGCTGGCCGGTCGAACGGCCGACGGACAGCGGCCCGGTGGCAGGGTATTTCCATCGCTTCTTCCGCCCCGGCGCCTTGACCACCGATGCGATCTACCGCCGGCTCGAAGACCGCACGACGCCGCAACTGGCAAGGGTCTGGGCGCACGGCACCGTGGACCTTAACGGCGGCCGTGCCGACTATGAACTGGTATCGCTGCCTAAGGCGGGCATTGGCCTGAGCCTGTGGCTGGCGGACAGCACGCCGTCCGAACACCGTGCCCGGCACCTGTTGCCGATGCTGGTCGAACTGCTGCGACAGCTCAGGGATGCCGGCGTCCAGCCGCTGACTTTCGATCCCGGCCAGCTCCTGCTCACGGATGATGGCGAACTGTGGCTGGCGACGGCGGCGGTGCTGGTGGAGGTGACTGCCGCGAACGAGTATCGCCCGGAATTCCAGCGCAGCGCGCTGCTGCCGCACGGCTGGGCCGCGCCGGATCTGACCCAGGAGGGCATGGCGAACGGCAATGCGGCGGTGTTCTCGTTGGGCCAGGTGTTGGCGCTGGCTGTCTGGGGTCAATCCTGCTCTCCGGCGGAGCTGAGTACCGGCGCGGTGCCCTTCCGGTCGCTCACCGACGCGCGCTTGGCTAGGGTGCTGATGGGCTGTCTGTGGCCGCGCTCGTCCGGGCGCTGGACCCTGGAGAACTTATTGCGCGCCGTGAGTTCTGCGAGCGCCGACGCCCTGCCAGCCACCCCGCCGTGGGAGTCGCTGGCGCCGGGCGCTTCGAGCACGGCGTTCGGTTTCGCCGGCGCGTCGTTCTGGCGGTTTGAAGACCTTTTGGCCGCCGCGGTCCAGCCGCCCCATTGGAACGAGGCGATCGCGCGCCTCGATGCGATGCTCGACTGGGCTGAGAGCACTACCTGGGCCGGCCAGGTCGCGTTGGCGCGTAAGGCGCTGGAGGCTGGGCGCAGCCCAGACTGGGTGCTGATCGCGCTCAACCGGGCAGTGCGGCCCGATGCGCCGCTGACCTGGCGCGCGCTGGATTTGTCCGACGACGAGGCGGCGCGAAGCCTCGCCGCACTCGCCCAGCGCGTACTGCATGGCGGAGAGGCCGATGCGGAGGTGATGCGCCAACTGTTCCAGGCGGATTTGCGCGGCGCTTTCGGGCAAACGCCACCGAAATCCTGAAAACGTCACTGAGGAGAACCCATGTCCACCACCACCGTCTCCATGCGCTCCACCACCCGCAACGCCGAGATCGAGGAACTGCGCCGCCGCGAGGCCGAGGCCCGCGCGGCAGCCCGGCGCGCGGCCCAACGCGCGGAGGAGCAGCGGCGTCGGGAAGAAGCCCTGCGCCGGCGCATCGTGGCAGCCAACCGGATCATTGCTGATGAGGAGTCGCGCTTACAAAGCGTGGTCGCCCGGCTCGACGAAGCCGCAAGGCGTCTGCCCGACCTGGCGCTCAGCGCACCGCAGCTTCCGGCCATGAGCAGCGGCATCGCCCAGGATCCGGCCCGGCTGGAAGCCTACGCCGAGCATCTGAAGGCCGAGGTGGAACGCTTCTCGCGCCGGCTCGATGGGGCCATCGCCGAGGCCGAGCGGCTGCTCGAACGGCGCATCCAAAAGGCCGCCGCCTGGCGGACCGCCGCCGATCTGGAGCAGCAAATGGAACTGCGCACCCAAGGGAGCCGGGAGGCGGCGGCCCGCTTGCAGGAAAATCTCACGATCATTGCGCCGCCGGCCCGGCCGCACCCCGAGGCCGAGCTGGAAGCGGTTGAAGCCTATGTGGCGGCGTTGTGCCGGAACCTGGAGGCGCTGAACCGTCAGCACGCGAGCCTATGCGCCCGGGTGACGGCCAGGGAGCGCGCTGTTGCCTTGGGCGGCACCCTAGTGCAGTCCCAAGATGCCGCCGAAGCCCATGCCCGCCACGAAGCCGGGCGCGTGGTGGCCGCACAGGCGGCCTTGCGCGCCCATCTGCAGGCGCGCCTGGCGGCGGCCGATCTCGCTTTGGAGGATTTGCCCGATGGCTTGCGTGTGCTCATTGACGACGCGCTGGCGCAAGCCCACCGCCAGGATCAGGGCGAGCGAGTCACACGCTGGGTCGCGCGTGAGAAGCAAAGCCGCGATGGCGTGCAGCACGCCTTGGCCCTGATGCAGAACCCGCCGGATCTCGTGCATGACGATCCACTGCTGGCGCAACGCTGGACGGCTTTGCTCGCCCAGCTCCAGCGCATCGCAAGCGGACTGGAAGCTTTCACGCCCGGTGTCGAACGCGAATATGCGCAGATCCAGGCCGATGCGCGCCTCCTCGTCAACACCGCCTTCACCAAGGCCGACTGGGTGCAGGCCATGAGCGAGCAGGGTTTCGAAATCTTCGAACGGGAAGACGGCCAGGGCCTGGTCGTGGTCGATCTCGATCATCCGGAAGTCTGGCTTGAAGCGACGCCGTTCGAAGCCGAACAGGGCGGTTTCGCCGCGGCGCTGGAGCTCAAGACCGATGCCGCATCGCTCCCGGGCGAGGCCAAGGTGACGGATTCTATCTGCGCGAAGCTCGCCCGGGCGGCCGGGGACGCCAAGCCGAACGTGAAGATCGAGGCGGAAGTCATCGAGCGCGAGTCGCGCATCACGCGCGGCCGCCGCCCGGCCAAGGCATGGGCCCAGCGGCTTTGATCCCCCTATCCGTCAACCACTACAGACAAGAGGAGCGTCACCATGTCGAACAGCGCCGCCCGGCTTGATGAAGAACTCGCCGAGAACATCGCCCTCGCCGCCCAAGTGTCGAGCTGCATCATGCTGGCCGGCTTGCGCCAGTTCGATCGCTTCCTGCTCGCCAATCCGGACGGCACGCCGCGCATCCTGAGCCTGGAGCGGCTGTGCCACGAACGCGTCGGCGCGCGAGCGACCTGGGTGTACGACCCGGCGCGGGGCCGCGTGGCGCTGCACCGTGCGAACGAGGACCTCAATCTGCAAACGACCTTGCCGACGCAGGCAGGGGGCGAGGAGGCGCTCAAGTTGCCCAACGTCATCGAAGACTTCTCCCGGCTGAACGCGGCCGATGCCACGGCGCGGTTTGCCTTGCTGATCGATGCGGGGCTGTTGCTCGAAGATGCGGCGGCGCCGCACGGCGACGATTTCCACTTGCTCCAGGCGATCGAGCGCTTCGCGCGCACACCGGATCGGGCGCACGTGCTGTTCCTGCGTGGCGGCCAGACGACCGCGCTGCCCGGCGCCATCCTGTCCTCGCCTCAGGCGCGGACGGTCCATATCCCGGCCGCTTCGCGCGATGTGCGCCATGCCTACGCCCGCACGCGCAGTCGAACGCTCGCCGAACGCTGTGCGGTGGCACCCGACGCCGTGGCCCAGACGCTGAGCGATGCCACCGATGATTGGACGCTCGATCAGCTCGACGCGTTGGTACAGACTGCGGAACGCCAGGCCATCACCGGTCTGCATGATCTCGAAGAGCTGGCGCGTGCTGTGCGCATCGGCACCACCCACAGCCCTTGGGCCGGCGAGCGCATCCGCAACGCCGTGGGGCAAGCGAAGGAGATGTTGACCAAGCGGGTGCTCGGCCAACCCAAGGCCGTCGATGCCGTGGTCTCGGCCCTGCGCAAGGCGGTGGTCGGCCTCTCGTCGGCGCACCAAGCCCAAGGCTCGCAGGCTCCGCGCGCGATCCTCTTCTTCGCAGGTCCCACCGGTACAGGCAAGACGGAACTCGCCAAGGCGGTGAGCCAGCTTGTGTTCGGCCAGGAACAGTTGCTGCGCTTCGATTGCGGCGAACTGCGCCAGGAGCACGCCGTGGCGCGGCTGATCGGCGCGCCGCCCGGCTATGTCGGTTATGACCGCGGCGGCGAACTCACCGAGGGCATCCGCGCCAAGCCGAACAGCGTGGTGCTGTTCGACGAGATCGAAAAGGCGCACCCGCGGCTGTTAGATACTCTGCTCGGTGTGCTGGACGACGGCCGGCTCACCTCAGGCCAGGGCGAGACCAGCTACTTCGGCCAGGCGGTGCTGATCTTCACCTCGAACCTCGGCATGTACGAGGAGAGTTCGGACGGTAATGGGGTGCTGACGCGCCGGCCGCGCTTCGACTATGACACGCCGTTCGATGTGATCGAGCGCACCGTTCGTGAGGCGATCCGTGAGGAATTCGTCTCGGGGCTCGGTCGTCCCGAACTGCTTGGGCGTTTCGGCGGTGCCGAGTCCATCGTGGTGTTCGACTACCTGCGCGATCTGGATCGGGTCTGCCGCAAGTTCGTTGCCAATATCGCCGCCGGCTGCCGACGCCTGCACGGTGTCGATCTTGCGGTGGACGACGCCGTAATTGCGCAGGTGGTCACCGCGACGCAGGCACGCCCCGATGCGCTGGTGCTTGGCGGCCGGGGCCTGCGTCCCGAGCTCGACCGTTGGCTCACCAATCCGCTCGCCGACTACCTGTTCGAGCATCCCCATATCCAAAGCCGACTGCGGGCATCCCTCGACAACGGGCGGACCGTGTTCTCGTCGCTGTGAATCGAGCCGAACGTCGATATATTGGCAGGGCATCATCTGCCGTGGCCACGGAAAAGGCGGTGTAGGGTTGTCATCGTAGAAGGCGGCATCATGACAACTGACCTGTTTAAGCCGCTTCTCAGGAAAAGCAATCTCAGGATCAGACCCGGTTGCGGGATCGGACGAATCTTTGCGGTTCACCCGATTTCCGGTGAAAGCGTTTGCTTTTTTGCGAGTGCAAGGTGAACGAACACGTGACCTCGACTGATCCTCTTGGAGCTAGACAATGAAATCCACGATTCCTTCCCTTCTCCTTCCTGACGCCGCTCTGCTGCCTCTTCTGGTCATGGCCGGTTTGCTCACGATCTTTGGTTTCCGCAAGGCGGCAAGTGGCATCGTGGTATTCGTCCTGATCAATGCCTTTTCCCCGATGTTCGAGCCCATCGCCGAAGCGCTGGTCAATGCCTTGCCCGGCTGGGCGGTTCTGCTGCTGGTGGTGTTCATTGCGCTACAGATGTTGCGGTTCGTTGGGGAACTGGTTCTGGGCCGTGAGGCCTGGGGTTCGTTTTTCGGCGGTTTTCTGCTCGATGTTCTACGTTTGGCCATCGTGCTGCCGTTTCGTGGGTTCCGCGCTGTACTGCGCTGGCTGGTGACCGGTTAATGAGGGGGGAGAAAAGATATGAAACTACTGAAAACGCTCCTGGCATTGTCGTTGGTTATCGGGGCGGGCGTGTCTCCGGTCGTGGAGGCAGGAGCGCCGGGCAAAGCCCTGTCGCGCTTGGCCATGAAAAGACTGTTCCGCCAGGAAGCGGCCCGGGACGCCGCCAGTGTGGCGAAACCGCTGATGCGGCCTCGCACGGTGTATAGGTACGTGAGCCGCGAGCGGGCGGCCCAGGAGATACGGCAAGGATTGGCGCAGGGAAAGCATATGACATCGGTAGCGCGGCCGGGACAGCCGTTGTCCCCGGAGGCGGCGCAACGGCGCTATGGCTTGGTGGATAAGCCGGAGGTCCGTGAAACCATCCGTCTGCCGCAGGGATTTCAGGCCCGGCACAATCGGGTCTGGGCGGGGGAGCCCGGGGTTGGAGAGATTACCTCACCGGAAAAAGTACCGCCCGGTGCAATCCGTAATGTTGTGCCACTGCAATAGAGCCGCGGGTAGCGTTGTTGTTGGCCACATTTGCGCCATTCGAATTTCTCGAAAGCACACCGCTTGGTGCACGTTCGGAATACAAAATGGCAACCGGCAGTCCCATTCTCGTCTCTTGATCCTGGCGAGGCTTCCTGTAATCACAATGCTTGTGAATCATGGCTCACGCAAGAGACGAGCCACCTATCGCTTGACCAGAGTAAACGGCATGCTGGCTTAAATAGGGAGTTGTGGGGTTACTGGACAGGGAGGGATTGGCATGGCGTGTGCGCGTATCGGTATCTTCCTAAATGATTCAGGAGACTATAAATGACCCGCATCGAATCCATACCGGTTTCCACAAGAGAGGAAGCCCGAACTCGGGACGATTTCCCGACGAAGGAAAAGGATTTGTTCCGGGTCTCCGAGAATCGGGAGCGGGGCTGTTTCGAGGCGATGTTCACCATCGAACTGAGCGGGATCGAGCTTCCCGCCTCCTGGCGGAAAGCGGGTGCCGTGCCGTCCTGGGCGATCGATTCCAAAGGAGAATTTCGTGGCAAGCGGTTTTTTCGGAGAAGTGAAACCGCCGCTCAGGCGCTGGATTCACTCTTCGCCGTTCTGGAGAGCGGACAGTCGATCGAACTCGTCTACCGTGGCGGGATGGACTGTGGGCTCGCTACATTTTTCCTACAAGTGCGCGGCAAGACGCGCGGTGCTACGGCCAAGGACGCGGCGGACAACGCGCGCCGGCTGAAGCGAAATGTGGATTTGGCCTTGAGCGCTCAGCCGGGATTGCGTTTCGACGACGGAGTATCCAAAGATCACGCGGACGACGCTCGCTCGGCAAAATGGCGTGGACGCCTCCATCCCCATGGCATGCTCGTCAGCGCTCGGCAAGCTTTGAAAGGTCTGCCGAAGGATGCGCCGCTGCCTGCCGTGCTGATTTCTCCGAACATAACGGCGGCCGTTTCCGGTTTGTCGGTCACCGACACCGTGCTGGCCAGTCCGCAGGTCGTTGAAATCGTCGTGTCGATAAAACCGCGGCGTTTGGACGATCAGGCAGTACAACAGGTAATAGGCATCCTGCAGGCCATAGACCAGGGAAAAGCCGCCTATTTCACGCTGCCGGAGCGCCGTAGGATTTCGAACGAAGAGCGCGAAATCCTGATGGCGGAACTGGAACTGCAACTACGGCGCTGTCTCATTCATCCCGCGGGAGTCGAACTGAACTGTACCGTTTTTTCCCACGAGCGACCGTCGGACACATTGATGGCCATGCTCGGCAAGGCCTTGTTTCCGAACCAGCGGGTAGCCCTGTCGATAGAGCCATTCGTACCAGGCTTACCGGCGTCCCATGTCGGCGAAGATGAATCCCGGGCGCTCGATCTGCGCCGCTGCGTCAATGCCACAGGCGAGTTTCCGAATTTGCTTCCGCGCCCGGAGCAGTTGGCGGAGGCCGGCCCCAGGCGTTGTTATCCGCGTCCGTCGGGCGAAGTCGCATCGGCTGGGCTGCGTCTCGGTGTTGCCGAAGATCGGGAAGTGTATCTCGAACAGGCGGACCGCGGCCGACATGTGTACATCATCGGCGCTACCGGCAGCGGCAAATCAACCCTGCTGTACAGCATGATTACCCAGGATATCGATCACGGCCGTGGCGTATGCCTCATCGACCCGCATGGCGATCTTTACCGGGAGGTGTTGGACGCCATTCCGGCCCACCGTGCCAAAGATGTGGTGCTCATCGATCTCTGTGATTTTGAACGTGCCGTCGGCATCAATTTCCTGGAATGCAACGGTCCTTATCCCCAAGTGCAGATGAACCTCATCGTCAACGAGATGATCAAGATTTTTGATCGCCTCTATGACTTGCGCCTGACCGGCGGGCCCATGTTCGAACAGTATATGAGGAACGCATTGCTGCTGGTGATGGACAACGACGTGCCGGGAACCCTCATGGACGTGCCGCGGTTGTTCGAGGACAAGGCGTATCGGGATTACTTAAAGGGCGTCTGCAAAAATCCCTTGGTGGTGCGATTCTGGAGCGAACAGGCGGAACGCGCCGGCGGGGAAGCCGCGCTCGCGAACATGACGCCCTACATTACTTCGAAACTGAACCAATTCACCCACAATGCGTTGCTGCGTCCCATCATCGGCCAGCGCAGAACCACCATCGATTTCCGGCAGATTATGGACCATCGGCAGATCCTGCTGGTGAACCTCTCCAAAGGACTGCTCGGCGAACGTGACATCCAGATGTTGGGTATGATGCTGATCGGCAAGCTGTTTTTCGCTGCGATGGGACGCATCGACGTACCGGAGGCGGATCGCATCCCGTTTCACTGGTATATCGACGAGTTCCAGAATTTCACCACCGACGGGGTGGAGCATTTGTTGAGCGAGTCCCGGAAGTTCGGCATCCGCCTGACGCTGGCCAACCAGAATCTGGCCCAGCTGAATCGGGGCTACGGTCGGGACAATCTCTTGGAGTCCGTTCTGGGCAATGTCGGGAATCTGCTCTTCTTCCGCGTGGGGCCGCCAGATGCGGCAAAACTGGAAACCTATACTTCCGCGGAGCTCGATGCCCAGGATTTGCAGTATCTGCCGGATTTCCACGCTGCCGCGCGATTGCTGATACGCAACGCGCCGCAGCGGCCGTTCGTGTTTCGGACGCTGCCGAAGCAAGAGCGGACGGCGACTGCGCAGGCTGCCAAATTGGTTCGGGACACCATCCTGAACAATCGCCGGCGCTATACCCGTTCCTCGTCGGAGGTTGAGAAAGAAATTATCGATCGGGCTCAAAGGTCAGCCGACGAAATAGCACGGCAGGATCGCATCGATGCCATTACCGAAATACTCCGAGAAAGCGGCACGAATGCGGAATGTACGATTTTTTCTAGCGGCGAGTTGCGAAGGATGTCGAAGCGCGAACTGCTTGCAGTGTCTGTCGATAAGGCTTGCTTTAAGCAATGGAGCACCTATGTGGAGTTGCATAAGGCGGGAATGGCCAGCCTCACGCTGGGCGAGCTGACGGCATACTCCAGGGAAAAACTGCTCGGCAGGAATTTCGAGCCGGCATCCATCGACGATATTTGCACGCTGCTTTGTGAAGTGGGCCTAAGCTTGGCCGAGGACTCGTCATCCAGGACAGGAACCCTGGAATCATCGACGCAAGAACCGCAAGAAAAAAAAGATGATCAGGAAGAAGCATCAGCCAAAGAGTCGACTTCCATCCCCATCAGTTCCGTTAAGAGCGACGACGAATTACGCCAGGAAATCATCGATGAATGGGGCAGGGAACTTGAAGAAATCGAGCGGGAAATAAGCCGCGACGAGGAACGAAAATGAATCCCACTATTGAACTCCAACCGGATTCAAAAACTGCTATTCACACCTAATCACTTGGATTCTCGGAGCGGAAGTCCGTGACAGCGATGAAAAGAAATGGCTTCGTGCGCGTCGGATTGACCTTGTGGCTGCTTCTCTTGGGAGAGATCGCCGCCGGGGCGGCCGAAGCTCCCGTCGTTCTGGTGCCTCCCTTCGAGAATCTCTCGACCGTGAAGCGGATGGTCGAATATCAGGTCGCCACCGGCCACGACCCCGATCAGCCGCAGCGGTCCTTTTTGGTGGACCGCTTTTCGGAGGGGCTTCGCGGCTTTCTGGAGGACATTTTGCTGAGCATGGGCGCGACCATGGTGGAGCGACAGCGGCTCGACGCCATTCTGTTGGAAACCGAGTTCGGCCGGCTGAGCGGCCTCGTGGATACCGAACAAGCCTTGGAATTGGGGAAGATGCTTGGGGCTACTACCATCGTCATGGGAACCATCCAGGACGTGCACGAAAGCCGAAGGAATTTTTCCGGATATGGCATCAGCTCCAGCATCAACCAGTTGTTCGGCACCGTGCGCATCCGCCTGATCGACATTGCTTCCGGTCAGGTGGTCTATTCCAGAATGGTGGAAGGCTCAGCGACGACCCATTCCTCCAGAGCGGGAACGACGTGGGAAGAAGACGCGGTTTTTCAAGTATTGCGCGCCGCCTTGGAAACGCTGCGGACCGATGAAATTCTGCGCCGGCGTCTCCTGGCCTTGAAATAATGCTGTTGTGTTGATCGAAAAAGGCGAAGCGAATTCGAAAAGAGAAACCAGCTTGATGGGGGGAATGGGCAACGTGCTGAAATCGACGGCCATCGCTGCAATCACGATGATGGCACTGGCGGTCCTGGCAGGCTGCGCCGCGCCGCGGCCCACCATCACCGTTCAGGGGACGCCTGCCCTTTCATTCAATCCGAACGCCATTACCAAGCTGGCAGTGGTGGTCACGCCGATTCGACAGAGCCCGCTCCGCTTCGTCGAGGATGAAATCGTCGCGCAGCTCATGCGTAAAGGCTACAGCCTGGCTACGCGTTCCGACATGGAATTCATCCTGCGCGAGATGCACTTCCAGCATTCCGGGCTGACCCAGGCCGACGCGGCACGGTTGGGACGCTTGCTCAACGTACCCGCGCTTTTGCTGGTGGAAGTCACTCACTTGAGCGGCGTCGGAAACGGCTTTGTGGGTTACCAGCCGCCGGCGGCTGCCTTGTCCGCCCGTCTGGTTCAGGTTGAGCAGGGGGAAATTCTCTGGGCCGCCTCCGCGTCTTACCGCTCGACGCCGGATGCGTCGATGGGAAGCCCGTCCTTTTATGGCAACGTGCAGGTGAATCGCCCCGGATTCGGTTTTGCGTCGGTGACGCCGTGGATGACGCTGGCCGCACCTGGCTATCCCTTTCGCCACAACTCGGGCGATGGCGTCGAAATATTGCGGACCCTCGGGATGCGGATCGCGGAAGCGTTTCCGCCCAGAACGGCCGTTCCGTCTTACCCCGGGGATGTGGCGCGAAAATGAGGACGCATGGCGAGTTTGATCGGAAACGTCCCTTCCTACCTGCGCTTATTGATCGTCGAGGATAACGAGGAGCGCCTCGAATGTTTCCGCTCCTGGTTGCCGGAAGACGTCAGACCGGTCGTGGCGACCAGCGCGGGACGGGCGATCGGGATCGTACAGCGGGATCGTGGCGCGGTCTATGCGGGAATCCTGTTGGATCATGATTTGGTCGAGCAAATCGTAGCCAATGGGGAACAACGTTTCTCCGGCACGCACGTGACCGATGCCATCATCACGCACATCTCCATGGATGTTCCGATTCTCGTCCATTCCATGAATTTCGCGAGAGCTACAGCGATGGTTTCGAAGCTCGAACAGGCCGGTTTTTGGGTAACGCGTGCTCCCATGAGTTCCTTGACTCAGGAGAAACTCGGGGCGTGGCTGGAAGACGTTCGTGCTATCAGGCGAATCGTGGAGAGATGACGGGAAACGGATAATAGAGGCTACTCACCAGCGACCGCGTTTTCTTGATATATCTGCAATTTCGGGTGTGAAGACGGTTTAACGTTAACTTATTCAACATCGACTGGAGGAAGTCTTTATGGCTGACAAAGAAATCGGCACGGTTGAATCCCAGGCAGGCAAATACCGGGTATTGTGGAACGATCGAAGCGGGAAGGTATACGTGAAGAAGATGGCCGCGTTCCTTGCAGGGTGGGAGCGATGCGATGCGATGCGACCGCAAGAACAGCTGCAGATACTGTTGATGTCGCGGCCGCCTATGTTCGCAGCAAGGGCTGAACAAAGCGCGATCGGCTGCCGTTCCATAGTTCAATCGCAGCGATTAATTAGCAATTGGAAGAACTTCCGACTCTTCAAGCAACGGCGGGAACTTTGGAGAATCATAGTTGTATTTCATGCACCGACTTAGCTAAGTTAAGTAATTCCGGCGTTTCAGTCGTTGACTATCTTTATTGTTACGGTCATTCCGCCTACAGATGTCGTCAAGCAAATAATTTGAGCAAAAAAGAAGATTAAGAATAGAAGCGAGAGTCGCCTAATCTTGCTTTGGCCGCTAGTCCATACGGACAAGCAAGGGTCGCCGATTTGTGTCGCCCCGGCTGAGAGCCTATCCCAGTAGGCCGTTCGCCCTGAGCTTGTCGAAGGGTTTCTCGAGCCTACTGGGATAGGCTCTGAAAACAACAAAAATTACGTTTCAAAATTAATGACCCAATGCTATGCACCCGGTCTTCGCATCGAAGTCCGTGACGCCGAGTGGCGTATTAAAAGAGTCGACTACGCCGCCGATGGCGGTTATCTGCTGACTTGCGAAGGCCTATCAGAACTGGTTCGAGGACGAGAAGGACTGTTCCTGAGCAAGCAGGAAGAGCGTGGGTCGGGTATCCGCATTCTCGATCCCGCTACCACCCAATTAGTTGATGATCTTAGCAGCGGCTATCGGGCCAGTTTGCTGTACCTCGACACGCTGCTGCGCAAGACACCCCCGACCGATGGACTTATCCATGTCGCTCAGCACGCGGCGATGGATCAATTGCCTTTTCAGCTCGATCCTGCCTTGCAGGCGTTGCGCCAGCCGCGGCAGCGCATTCTGATCGCCGATTCCGTCGGGCTGGGCAAGACCTTGGAAGCCGGTATTCTGGTCAGCGAATTGATTATCCGCGGCCGTGGCAAGCGCATCCTGGTGCTGGCGGTGAAATCGATGCTGGCCCAGTTCCAGCAGGAATTCTGGAATCGATTTTCCATTCCCCTGGTCAGACTGGATTCGGTTGGGCTCCAGCGGGTGCGCAACCGGATTCCGGCCAATCACAATCCGTTCCACTATTTCGACCGGTCGATCATCTCCATCGACACCCTCAAGCAGGACATCGAATACCGCCATTACCTGGAAAAAGCCTATTGGGACATTATTCTTATCGACGAAGCCCACAACGTGGCCGAGCGTAGCGGCAGTTCCCAGCGCGCAAAGCTGGCCAAGCTCCTCGCTACACGCTCCGACACGCTGATCATGCTGTCGGCGACCCCGCACGACGGCAAGGCCGAGAGCTTCGCCAGTCTGATGAATATGCTGGACCCGACGGCAATCGCCAACCCGAAGGATTACTCTCAGGAAGACTTCCGCGATAAAGGCCTGGTAATTCGCCGCTTCAAAAAAGATGTGCGCGACCAATTGCAGCAGAATTTTCCCGAGCGCGAAATCGACACAGTGCGTACTCCGGCCACGCTGGTTGAGGAAATGGCTTTCGATCGACTCAGCGAGGCGAAATTCCGCACCCTCGATGGCAAGGGCGCCGGACAATTGTTCCGCACGGTACTGGAAAAGGCGCTTTTCTCCAGCCCCGCCGCCTGTTTATCTACCATTGAAAACCGCCTCAAACGGTTAAGAACCCGAACCGAAACCGACGACATCCGCGCGGACTTCGACACATTGGAGGAATTGCAGTCGGCGATCCGTGCGATCAAACCGGCGGAATTCAGCAAGTATCAGCGGCTGGTCGAGTTGTTGCGGCCGAATGGCGCATCAAGCCTGGATTGGAATCCGAAACAAGCCGACGACCGGCTGGTGATTTTCACCGAAAGCCTCGTGACCCTGGATTTCCTGCGTCAGCACCTGCCGGCCGATCTCGGTCTCAAGTCAGAGCAGGTGCTTTGTCTGTGCGGCGATATGCGCGACCGCGACCTGATGGAAACCGTCGAGCAGTTCAACAAACTCGACAGTCCGGCGCGCCTGCTGTTGTGCTCGGACGTCGCATCCGAAGGCATCAACCTCCACCATCTCAGTCACCGAATGATCCATTTCGACATTCCCTGGTCTTTGATGGTGTTCCAGCAGCGCAATGGCCGCATCGATCGCTACGGCCAGAAGCGTCAGCCGCAGATTCGGTATCTCCTTACCGAGTCCAATAATGCTCGCGTCCGTGGCGACCTTCGGGTGTTGGAAATCCTGATCGAGAAGGACAACCAGGCCGGCAAGAACATCGGCGATCCGTCCGAGTTCATGGGCCGATTCAACGTGCAGGAAGAAGAGGCCATCACCGCCGCCGTCATCGAGCAGGACAAGCGGGACGATGACGATATCTCCGATATCTTCGCGTGCTTTCTGGACGGGGCCGCCGAAGACGGCGACCTGCTGTCCCGCTTCACGCCGGCGGAACCTCCGAGCACCCGTTTCGACATGGCTTTGGGACAGCGCCCTCGGATTTACGGCAATGATCTCGATTATGCCGCCGAAGCCTTGCGCTGGCTGCGCGAGAATGGTGTCGAACTGCAGGCCGATATCGACGCCGATGTGCTGCGACTCACAGCCCCCAGCGATCTGGCGCAGCGACTGCGCTATTTACCCAATGAAGTTCGGCCCGACAACGACCGCTTCATTCTCACCAACGACAAGCAGCGCATCTACGCCGAATTGAAACGTTGTCGCGAGGAGAATAGTCCTTGGCCCGAGGTGCAATACCTGTGGGCACTGCATCCGGTCATGGAATGGCTGGCCGACCGGGCACTCAACGCATTTGGCCGTCATATGGCGCCGGTGCTGCGCCTGAATACGCTGGCGGCCGACGAACATATCGTCCTGGTCCATGGTGGCTTTCCCAACCGCCGTGGCCATATCCAGATTCATGCTTGGCTGGCGGTTATGCTGCATGGGCAAACCGTTCAGGGCGCCACCCGCCTCGACGAATTACTGGGGCGCCTTTCGCTCAAACCCGGCCAGCTGGCGAACCGCGGGATCGCGGGAGACACAGCCGCGTTGCAGGCCTTGCTGCCCCTCGCTATTCCGCACGCCAAGCAAGCCTTGCAGGCGTTGCGGCAGGCAAAGCAGACCGAGCTCAGCGGGCGTCTCGCCGAACAGCTCGCGGCCCTGCAACCGCTCAAGGGACGCCATTTCGAACAACTCGAAATCGACTTCGGCAGCAGCGATCAGCCCGAGGCTTTCAAGCGCGCTCGACGGGATGATCGCAGCGCCCATATCGAACGGGCGTTCAAAGACTATACGGACTGGTTGGAAAACACCCAAACCACTGAACCTGAACCCTTTATCCAGGTGGGCGCTGTATTTACTAGCCAGAGTGTCTGACCTCGATTGAAAGAACAAGAAGAATGAATTGGATCGGTCTCACCAACGAAAACGAATTCTACAGTCAGCATTACCTCTCCGAAATCTTCACCGGCGATGTGCGCGGCGTCCTGGAAACGTGGACCAACCGGGAAACCGAAGCCCGCGAGCGAGCCCGCGCTCAAGATCGCAAGGAACCGGACTGGCGAGCCCCCTGGAGCAGGCTCGGCAGCCAATGGCGGGAGGCGCTGCAGCAACTGGAAAGCCTGCGCCGCCCGCAGCCATCGGCGGAACGTCTGGAGACAGGCCGGGCGCTGATACGCTCGATTCTCACCACCTTCGACTTGCCTTATGCTCCCGAGCGCCGGCCCTTGAACGATGATCTGGAACTGCCGCTGCTGGGAGAGTTGCGCACTCCCCAAGGCGAGCCGTTGCTGTGGATTCTGGAAGCTCAGGCGCTCCATGAGAGCGACGAATTCGACGCCGATCCCCTCAGTCTGAAAATCCATCCAACGCAACTCACCAGTCTCGGCGCGACGCCCGTGCCGAAGCTGTTGACCGGCGCCGAGGCGCCGGACTGGCAAAAGCTTCTCGCCACTGCCGTGTTCACCCAGGTCCGGCCGCCGCGCTGGATGTTGCTGGCGAGCCCCTTCCAATGGCTGCTCTTGGACCGCGCCAAGTTCGCCCAGCACCGGCTGTTGCGCTTCGACTGGGTGGAACTCTACAGCCGCCGCGAGACCGACACCCTCAAGGCGGTTTCGGTATTGCTGCACAAGGAATCCCTGCTCGACGCCCAGGGCCAAAGCCTGCTGGATACCCTGGACGAGAACGCCCACAAGCACGCCTATGGCGTCTCGGAAGACCTCAAGTACGCCCTGCGCGAGTGCATCGAACTGTTGGGCAACGAGGCCGCCCGGCAGTTGATCGAACAGGCCCGCGCGCGGAAAGAGGGCATTTTTTCCGGCCAGCTCGATCCGGCGGAACTGTCGCTGGAATGCCTGCGCTACATGTACCGGCTCCTGTTCCTGCTCTACATCGAGGCCCGCCCGGAACTGGGGTATGCGCCGGTGGATTCCGAGGTCTACCTCAAGGGCTATTCTCTGGAAGCCTTGCGCGATCTGGAACTGGTGCTTCTCACCAGCGAAGCCGAGCACAACGGCCGTTACCTGCACGATTCCATCCAGATGCTGTTTCGCTTGGTGGCGGACGGTACCGGCGCTTTGAGCCAGAGTGACCTCCTGGCGAGGGCCGAGCAGACCGGCCGCGACGCCTTCGAATTGCAGCCGCTCAAGTCGCATCTGTTCGATCTCGGCCGCACGCCCCTACTGAACAAGGTGGTATTTCCCAATCACGTTCTGCAGCGAGTCATCCAGTTGATGTCTCTGAGCCGTCCGGCCAAGGGCAAACGGCGGCGCGGGCGGATTTCCTATGCCCAGCTCGGTATCAACCAATTGGGCGCGGTGTACGAGGCGCTGCTGTCCTACCGGGGCTTTTTCGCCCAGGACGATTTGTACGAAGTAAAAAAGGCCGATACCGAACCGGACGACTTGGATACCGGTTATTTCGTCACCCGAGAGGCGTTGGAGAACTACGCCGAGAACGAACGGGTTTACGACCTCAACGAGCGTGGCGAGAAAACCCTGCGCCTACACAAGAAGGGCAGCTTCATCTACCGGCTGGCGGGCCGAGACCGGCAGAAATCTGCCTCCTACTACACCCCGGAGGTGCTGACCCGGAGCCTGGTCAAATATGCCCTTAAGGAACTCTACAAGGAGCAGCTCGACCCGCTGCCCGACGACCGCGCCCGCGCCGAAAAGCTGCTCACCCTGAAGATCTGCGAGCCGGCCATGGGCTCGGCGGCTTTCTTGAACGAGGCCATCAGCCAACTGGCGGAAAAATACCTGGAACTGATGCAGTCGGCCCTGGGAGAGCGCATTCCGCAACACCAGTACCCGGAAGAACGCCAGAAGGTGAAGATGTACCTGGCCGACAACTGCGTGTTCGGCATCGACCTCAACCCGGTGGCGGTGGAATTGGCGGAAATCTCGCTGTGGCTGAATGCCCTGTCCAAGGACCGCTTCGTGCCTTGGTTCGGCCTGCAGCTCCACTGCGGAAACTCGCTGATCGGTGCCCGCCGGGAAGTGTTCGAAGCCGGACAACTGCGCCGCAAGGGTAGCGACGACGAGTGCTGGCTCAACCGGGCACCCGAAGCCGTGCCCATGGCCAGCCCACGCCGGGCGGGACAGATCTGGCATTTCCTGCTGCCCGATAGCGGCATGGCCAGTTACACCGACAAGGAAGTGAAGGCTCTATATCCGGACGATATCAAGGCCATCAACGCTTGGCGCAAGGACTTCATCAAGCCCTTCGACAAAACCGAAGTGGAGCGGCTGGAGCGGCTCAGCGCCAAGGTGGAGGAGCTCTGGCAGGAGCACGCGAAGACCCTTGCCAAGCTGCGCCGCCGGACCACCGACCCGTACCGCATCTACGGATACGAGCAAGCTGGCGAGCGCACTCCGCTGGGATTCAAGGACCAAATCCTGGCCCAGGAACTGGAGGCCAAGGGTCTGGAGAATACCAGCGCCTATCGCCGGCTCAAGCTGGTGATGGATTACTGGTGCGCCCTGTGGTTCTGGCCGATCCGGGCCGCCGAGGACCTGCCCAGCCGCGAGGAATGGCTGTTCGACCTGGAAACCCTATTGCTGGGCGATACCATCGCCGCCGGCCCGGTGGGCGAGCAGGCCGATCTCTTCGCGGAGACCCAGCCGCGCCAGGAAGCCATCCAGTTCGTGAGCCGCTTCGGCGTGGTCAATCTCTCCAAGCTTTTCAAAGCTTCGCCCCGACTGAAGCGCGCCGACGAAATTGCCCAAAAGCGGCGGTTCTTTCACTGGAATCTCGCCTTTGCCGACCTCTTTCTCCCCTCTCCCCTTATGGGAGAGGGGCCGGGGGTGAGGGCTTCCGGCGGTTTCGACCTGATTCTAGGGAATCCGCCCTGGCTGAAGGTGGAATGGAACAGCGGCGCGGTGCTCGGCGATTTCGAGCCGCGTTTCGTGCTGAAGAAATACAGCGCCAAGCAAATGGCGGATTTGCGGGAGGAAACCTTTCACCGCATTCCGGAATTGGAGGCCGCTTGGCGTTCGGAATTCGAGGAATCGGAGGGGGTGCAGAACTTTCTGAATGCATTGGGGAATTATCCGGAACTCAAGGGCATGCAGACCAATTTGTACAAGTGTTTCTTGCCGAGGGCTTGGGCGAACGGCTCGGCCAAGGGTGTGAGCGGGTTTCTCCATCCTGAGGGGATTTATGACGATCCGAAGGGTGGTGGTTTCCGGAAAGCGTTGTATCGACGTCTTCGGGGGCATTATCAGTTTGCCAATGAGCTAACCCTATTCGCCGACGTGGACCATCACGCTAAATTCAGCATTAATGTGTATGGTCCGATCTTGGCACAACCTGATTTTCAGCATCTCGCCAATCTCTACTCCCCGCACACAATCGACATTTGTTTTTCCCACGACGGTTCCGGTTTTGTGCCCGGAATTAAGGATGAGATAGAAGACACCGATGGGAAAGTGAAAACCCGTTGGAACACCCAGGGCCATCGTGACCGGATTATCTCGGTCGGCGAGCATGAATTGGCCTTGTTCGCCCAACTCTACGATGAACCCGGAACCCCGGCGTTGGAAGCCCGTTTGCCGGCTCTGCATGCCCGGCAATTGCTCGGCGTGCTGGAAAAATTCGCTGCCCAACCCAAGCGTTTGGGGGATTTGCAGGGCGAGTATGTCTCGCTTGAGATGTGGCATGAAACCAATGCGCAAAAGGACGGTACCATTCGGCGGGAAACCCGCTTTCCCAAGGATGCCGGTGAATGGGTTCTGTCTGGTCCGCATTTCTTCGTTGGTACTCCGCTTTACAAAACCCCTCGTGCTGAATGTACTCAAAGCAGCCATTACGATGTGCTAGACCTGGAAGCCTTACCTGACGATTATCTGCCACGTACTAACTATGTCCCTGCCTGCTCGCTAGACGAATATCGGTCCCGGACGCCCAAGGTGAGTTGGATTGAACCAATGGAAACGGAATCGTGGCGAGTAACACATTATTACCGGTTGGTATTACGCTCAATGTTGCCATCGGGAAATGAACGAACATTGTTTGGCACTTTATTTCCCCCTGGGGTAGCCCATCAACATGGATGCCGGAGCTACGCATTTGCAAAATCCAGGTTGGAGACTCTGGTTCAATTCGCGGCACAGGTTGCGTCAATTCCCTTTGATTTTATGGTCAAGAGTACGGGGAGAACAAATCTTCATCAGATGCTTGATGACTATCCAATACTCGAACTTACAACCCTGAAGAATGCGCTTAACGTAAGAATATTGGGATTGTCGTGTATTACCTTAGCTTATTCAGAACTCTGGCAAATTTGCTGGCACCCCAAATTCCGCCAGCAACGCTGGTCCATCCCCCCTGACAGCCCCCGCCCCGGCGCCCGCGTCCAGCCCCAGGACTTCTTCGCCAAGCTCACCCCCGAATGGCAACGGAACTGCGCCCTGCGCAGCGACTACGCTCGCCGCCAGGCGCTGGTGGAAATCGACGTGCTGGTGGCGCAAGCCCTGGGGCTGACCCTGGACGAACTCCTCACCATCTACCGCGTGCAGTTCCCGGTCATGCGCCAGTACGAAGCCGACACCTGGTACGACCAGAACGGCCGCATCGTCTTCACCCCCAGCAAGGGCCTGGTCGGCGTCGGCCTGCCCCGCAAGGCCCGCAAGTCCGACCTCAACGAAGGCATCCGCTACGGCATCCAGAGCCCCGACCGCACCGAAAGAGATATAGCCATCGGCTGGGAAGACATCGGCAACCTCGAATCCGGCCAGGTCACCAAGACCTTCATGGACGACACCCTCCCCGGCGGCCCGGTCGAGCGCACCATCACCTACGTCGCCCCATTCTTCAAGCCGAACCGGGAAGAGGATTACCGGGTGGCTTGGGCGTTTTTCGAGAATTCCACCGGAGCAGCATTATGAATTGGGAAAAAGGTTTACAAGTTCGGTTGACCTACAATCCCGGTCGAATCGGCATCTGCACGGGTACGGTTCGCGAGAACGGCCCTGTAACCCGTGTTCAGGTTCGATTTCCAGAAGGCACCATGGAATATCTCCCCGCCGACGATCTGGAGGAGATAAAGGAGATCAATATCGATGATCCTTACGAACTGATAAGCAAGGGCAAATATGGGCGAGCGTCCGATCTGCGGCGCAACCTCACGTATGTTCATTTATCCGGGCGGTTGGCGAACCTGCTCTATAGCATGGGAGTTACCGAAACCGACTTCTATCCCCATCAGTACAAGCCGCTGCTGACGCTGCTTGAATCTCCGGCCAACGGAATCCTCATCGCCGATGAAGTGGGTCTCGGAAAAACCATCGAGGCAGGCCTGATCTGGACCGAACTGCGTGCTCGGTACGACCTGAGACGCTTGCTGGTCGTGTGTCCAGCGATGCTCCGGGAGAAATGGCGCGATGAGTTGCAACGTCGTTTTGGAATTGCCGCCGAAATTCTCGATGTCGCCAGTCTCAGAGATGCGTTGGAGAAGCCCAAGCATTCCTCGGCGGGTGGGCAAGCCTGGATCATCAGTTATCAGGGATCCCGTCCCCCTAGAGATTGGCGGCCCGGCAGATCAAGCATCGCAAAGCGGCCAAGTGCTCGCTGGCGGCTTGCTGAGCTACTCCACGAATCGGCCGGCTCCGACCCCTTAATCGACCTCGTTATCTTCGACGAGGCCCATTACATGCGAACCCCGGAAAGCGCGGTTTACACACTCGGGGGACTCCTCCGCGACGTTTCGGATTACGTGGTACTACTCTCCGCTACGCCCATCAACCTGCACAACGAGGAGTTATTCAACCTGCTTCGCCTAGTTGATCCCGAACATTTTAAGTTCCGGGGGGAGTTCAACCAAATGCTCCAGGCCAATCAGCCTTTGGTCCGGGCTCGAGACGCCGCCCTTAATCCCAAGTCGACTGCAGACGAAATCATGGGATTTTTGTCGTCCGCAGCTAAGATTCCCATTCTCCAGCAATCCCTTCAATTGAAAGCCCTGCTGAAGAATCCCCCCACCGACCAAGACCTTCTCAGTCGAGCCTTCCGGGTCGGACTGGCGAATACATTGGAACGCCTCAATCTGCTTGGCAGCGCCGTCACTCGGACTCGTAAGCGTGAAGTCCAGTCCAAACGTGCCCAGCGGGACGTGAAGCGCGAGAGGGTACCCATGAACGAGGACGAAAAAGAGCTTTACCGCGCCGTGACCAACCTCACACGCGAGTTTGCATGGCAGCGAGACATCTCCGACGGTTTCCTTCTCGTCACTCCGCAAAGGCTGGTTTCCAGTTGCCCAGCCGCGGCAGCCAAGGCATGGCTAGGTTCCGACGAAACATGGGTTGCCGACCTGAAGGATCAATACGATGTCAGCGACGACGAGCTTGCTAAATCCTTGTCATTGACGAAATTTCTTAAAACGCGCCTGCCGACTACTATCTCCTTGGAGGTACTTCAACAGAATGATTCCAAGTATCAGAGGCTAAAGAAAGTCTTGGAGGATTTCTTCAAGAATCAGCCAGACGAAAAGGTAATCCTGTTCTCGACTTTTCGTAACACGGCCGACTATTTAACAGGTCGCCTTAGTAGAGACGGAATCCCTTCATGCCTCTTATGGGGAAACATGAACAGGCCGAAACAGGAGATCATCGATGAGTTCAAGGAGAATTCCAAGTTACGCGTTCTCGTTTCAACCGAAGTCGCAGCCGAGGGCGTCGATTTGCAGTTCTGCCGCGTACTCATCAATTACGATCTTCCCTGGAACCCGATGCGGGTCGAGCAGCGAATCGGCCGTATCGATCGCCTGGGGCAAACCGCGGACCTGATTCATATCTGGAATTTATACTTCGCCGACTCGATAGACGACAGAATCGTTTCTAGGCTCCATCAGCGGCTGCGTATTTTTGAACAAGCGCTGGGAGAACCGGAACCGGTAGTCGGGGAAATCATCTCCCGGTTGGAGTCCGCGCTCTTGACGCGGAAACTCACCGACGATGAGGAGAATGGCATCATCGAGCAAGCGTTCCTGGCGATCGAGGTTGTGCGACAGCAGCAGGAAGAGCTTGAAAAAACGGCTTCCCAAATGATTGCTCATGGCGGGATGCTGCTGGAGAAAATTGCGGCAGCCCAAGAACTTTCCCGCCGAATTACGGAAGAGGACCTTTTGGTTTATGTTCGAGATTTTCTAAACCACCAGGCTCCCGGGCATAGATTCGAGCAGCATCCGGACGAGCCGACTAAAGTTGATATCCAGCTTCCGCCAAACATTGCCAGTGAGTTGGATATTTTCCTTCACCGCAAGGGAATGCTTGGCCAGACGATGCTCGCCTCGGGTGAATTAAGACGGTGTCACTTTCTTAACCGTGTTGCCGGCTCGAATTCAAAAACAACGGAACGTATCCATCAATTTCACCCATTAATTCATTTCGTCAGTGATCGGCTAAAAGAGGCAAGCGCACACTTTTATCCTTTGGTCTCCATCATGCTGGAAAACTCACCAGACTCCTCAACCTTCGAGGCCGGCTATTACGTTTTCTGCATTAAGAAATGGAGTTTCGAAGGGGTAAAAGAAGAGGAAATACTTGCGACTACAGTTTGCCGGTGGGGTGAAAAGATGCCGTTGGATGAGGATGACTCGGATCGCCTGATCAATTTCGCACGCTTGCATGGGAATGATTGGCTGGATGCAGCTAGTATTCTGAATGCCGGCGGAGTGGAGGAGTCCCTACTGCTTCAAGAGGCACATCTGGATGAGCGGTACCGAAGCACAGTAGCCCAGAAGCAGCTGGAAAACAGCGACCGCGCTCATTTTCAGCTCTATGGCTTGGATAAGCACTTCACACGTCAGCGTGAATCCCTGGAGAGGGTTCTCGCAATTCACGCGGAACAAGGGAGAAAAAGCCTAGTGAAGGCGACGCAGGGAAAAATTGACGCACTGAGTCGCCGGGTCGAGGTCCAGCGCGAGCGCATACGGCAACGGGAAAAAGTCGTTCCTTCCAGCCACTTTGTATGTGCGGGAGTCTTGTGGTGTAAAACATAGAGGGTTGTGATGGTTAACAATAATAAGAAAAACTGCGGAGGCACGCGTCCGAAACTTAATAGCGAAAAGAATTCAAGCCAAACGGCAAAACGAAAGGCTCAGAAAAAAGGTGCTGGTGGCTTACGGTACAAAGCGCCCGAACCCTGGGTTCGTTTCGGAAGGAACACTCAGCTCGGAGTTCCTGGCCTTGAAAAGCGATACATAACGATAGGGATTGATTTTGGGACTGCCTTCACTAAGGCATCCGTTGGCCTTCTGGATAAGATTTATATCGTCAACTGGAATGGGGTACTCGACAACAGCAAGGAAGTGTTTACGTTACCTTGCGAGTTCTCCGTTCTAGGCAATAACTATTGTGTCCTTGGCCACGCACCGAATGCGCGCGAGGTTTTTACCCAACTCAAGCACCCCTTCTTGGAGGGCCTTCCGTCTGCCGAAGACGTTGCTCGAGCAACAGCTTTTCTTGCTCTTGTGTTGCGATATGTCAGAGCCTGGCTTTTTCACCAACACGGCACTTTGGTGCAGGATAGAAGTGTCATATGGTCGGTAAATATCGGAATACCGAGCAAACCGTTCGAAAATAAAAAATTGCAGCAAGTCTACCGCTCCATGGCTGGCTTGGCCTGGCGACTAAGTTCGGAAAATAAACCGATCACACTTCAGCAAGCGAGAGTGATCGACGCCGATCCAAATAACAAAAGCTCTGGAGACCTGGAATCGATAACCATTATCCCCGAGTTTGTTGCGCAGATTGCTTCCTATGTTCAGTCTCCTCAGAGACAACCAGACCTTCATATGATCATGGACGTGGGTGCAGGCACCATTGATGTGGCGACCTTTAATGTACACGAGAGTGACGGGGAGAATGTCTATCCTATATTTTCTTCCGAAGTCAAACCACTTGGCACTCATTTTCTGACCAAGCAACGTATCGGATTATTAAACGGGAAAAAGTCGATCCAATGGGATGATTTTTCGCCAGTTCTATCTGCCAGCGATTTCTGCAAGAAATTTACAGTCGATCCGGTGAGCGTCGAGAACTGTGACGACAACCATTCACGGCAAGTATCCACGACTGTGTGCAGCGTTTTACACCATACCCGTACTAAGAGGTATCGAATATCCCGCAATTGGGGAAATGGAATCCGCGTCTTCTTTTGTGGAGGGGGGGCCGAAAGTGCGGTCTTCGGTAAAGCTCTAGAGATGGCTTCCAAAACTGGGAAAGTTGCCCTCAGAGTTACGCCATTACCGTTTCCGGCCAATGCCGAAGCCAAAGGCTTAAATAAGAAGGACTTTCACCGAGTGGCTGTCGCCTACGGTTTAGGAATGTATGCAGAGAACCTCGGTCGGATTCAGCCTGCTGCAGAAGTTGCTGACGACGAGCTGGTACAACGGCGGATATGGGAAAGGCCCGATAGGGACGAGCTGTACCCGAAGTAGAAAACCGATATAAAGAACTTTTTCCAAATTTTGTTTCAAGCCTTGTCCATTATCTCCGTTCAACTTGGAGAGGACGGCTAGTGAGCGCGAGACGTAAGCCATTGATATTTTTATAAACGGTGTCTGGGAATGACGCTCGACAAACTCCTCACTGTTGACCGTGTACAGTTCCTGGTGATGCGCCAGTACGAGGCAAACACCTGTTATGACCAGAACGTCCGCGTTGTCTTTAAGCCTAGTAAACGCTCGGTCGGCGCCGGTTTGCTCCGCAAGGCGCGCAAGTCCGACCTCAACGAAGGCATCCGCTACGGCATCCAAAGCCCCGACCGCACCGAAAAAGATATAGCCATCGGCTGGGAAGACATCGCCAACCTCGAATCCGGCCAGGTCACCAAAACCTTCATGGACGACACCCTCCCCGGTGGCCCCCTGGAATGCACCATCACCTACGTCGCTCCGTTCTTCAAGCCGAATCGGGAGGAGGATTACCGGGTGGCTTGGGCGTTTTTCAGTGAAGAGGATCAGGAAGTATGAAAGCTGATCACCTTCGGTTTCTCGACATCATGAACCGCTGGTTTCGTGAGCCACGCTTTCAGCGCCTGACACGCTACAACCAGGCACGTCACTGGTTGGATTATCAGAGTTTGCGTGAGGGCAATTACCGCGACTTTTTGGCCTGGATTCTTAATCCCCGTGAAGGGCATGGATTGGGTGACTTCTTCATCCGAAGGCTGCTGCAAGGTGTGGCATCTAGCGATACTTATCAAGAGCGGCTACATGAATTGGCTGATACCGGAAAACGGCCTACCCAGGTTGAGCTGGAACAAATGTCATTTGCAAGCATGCACGTGATAGCAGAATTACAGGTTGCGCCGACCAAGGATAGTAAGTCGCGGATAGATCTGTTTCTCGTCGATCCTCAAAACGAACTATTAATAGTAATAGAACGAAAAGACGGTGCGAAGATATCTCAAAATCAACTCGATAATTATGAGAAATGGGCTAGGAAAAAGTATCCCGACTACAAGCAGCTCCGGCTGGTATTGGATAGTTGTGATAACACTCATGAGCATATCAGCGATCAATAGCTGCAAATCAACGATGAGTGGCTGCTAACGGCTTTGGAAGAGGTGATTGATCGTGACCAACTACCAGAGATGATCAACCGTCAATTTAAGGGCACCTCGAAAAACCTGTTCCGTTCAGGCTTCGACAAGCTCAGCACGAACGGAAGCGCTTGATTTTCATGGAGCCGTTCGCACTGAGCCTGTCGAAGTGCGAGGTTTTTCGAGGTGCCCTTAAGGAATTTTTATTTTGTCTCTCAGATACAGGGCTATGGGAAATGGATCCATATTTTGAGGGACTGGGTGAGGAGTTGAAATCATTCGCCGGTGATAAAGCGACGATATCCAACTCTTGCGCGAATTGAGAGCTTGGAGCGATGGGCCACTGTTAACAGAAATCAGCGAATACAGAGGTATCCGAGATGTGCTTCCAAACATTACCTACGGCAAATTTAACAGAAAAACCTCTCGCAATATCTGCATGGCCGTAGATATTGCAATGAGACATTACGATATCTTGAATGCGTTGATTGCAGAAAGCCAATTGGTTGGTTTGCAGCGTGCAATTGAAGCTACTCCGGATTATACGGGTAAGTTTTTGGTGAAAACGGAACGGGATCGTCGTGGTAATGACCGACTTTACGTTTCACTCAAAAGATTTGAGTCCCTTGACGATGACGAGTGGCCGGTTCGCGTCGTCATTGTTAAACCAGCGAGCGAAGATGATGAATCCGACCGTTGGAGTCGAAAGCAGCGTATCCGGATAGCTTTTAAAATTCATCCTATCCTTGAGAATACGGCATCAGATGAAGCTTGGGCACAGGTAGTAGGGGAGGTGCGGCGCAGGAATCGTGAGGGACAAGAGTGGTTGAGGCTGCCATGGCGTGAGCTCGAAAACCAGGAAATTTCTGAAATTCGCACAGAACTCAATAAACTCTTAGACATTGAGGTTCGGTTGCATTCGACCAGAGCGAAAAATAGAAAACAATAAGAAAGGTACTTTCATGGATATTCAACCGGATAAACAAAATCTGGACCAGACATTTTCTACCACGGTGTATTACATCGATTTTTATCAGCGTGATTATAAATGGACCGAAGAGCCGGTTCGTCGGCTACTGGACGATGTGTTTTATCAGTTTGACGAGTCTTATGCAAAGCATCAAGCATTGGATCCGAATAAAGAAAATATTAATGCCCGATATCCTTGGTATTACCTAAATACCTATGTAACGAATACGGTAGGCGGACGAGTTTTCTTGGTCGATGGACAGCAACGTCTAACTACGCTGACGTTAATTCTAATCAAGTTATACCAAATGGCAAAAGCCCACGAGTCCAAGACTAGCGGTTGGTTGGAGCGAAAAATCGCGGGCTATTCGGGAACAGAACATGAATTCTGGATGAACCACGTTCGCCATATGCAAGTACTGCGTGGACTTATGGAAGGTATGACACCAGCCTCGATCGACACTAGCACAGGTGTAACCGCCATCAACATGATAAAGAACTACGAGGTTATCAGCAGGGAATTGGAGGTTCGGTTAAGCAATCAGCACCGGTTCGATACATTTGTCCATTATTTTCTATTTCGGCTCGTTCTGATTAATTTGTCAGTAGATCTTACTCATGTGCCAATGGTGTTTGAGGTTATCAACGATCGTGGTATACGCCTCAAGCCTTATGAAATTTTGAAAGGCAAATTATTGGGACAGATCGACAAGATGGAACTAGACAACGGCGACTACAATGATCGATGGGAAAAACAGATAAAAGAAGTAAATGTCTTCCGTGAGGACGAAATCGACAATTTCTTCCGCTATTGGTTGAAGGCAAAATTTGCAGAGAGCAGAAAGTCGGGGCAACGGTTCGATGGTGACTACCACCGCGAAATGTTTAAGGCTGATATGAACGACCTGCTCAAGCTGGACCATAACCCCACTCAAGTCAAAATCTTCTTGAAGGGAGATTTTCGCTACTATTCAGATCTTTACGCGAGGCTTTGGACGGGAACCAAGCACGAGGATGCCAGATATCCCGCAGTTTTCTATAACAGCCTAAACGAACTGGACAGCCAGTTCATGCTGATCTTGGCAGCGTGCTCAGTGGACGATCCAGAAGAAGAGGAAAAGATTAGGGCCGTCTCTTTTCATTTGGACCGATTATTTTCCTTGCTACAGCTGCAGGGGGCCTACGACAGCAATCTGTTCGCGACCCGTTTGTTTGATATCAGCAAGGAAATTCGGGAGCAGCCGGCTGAGATCATCCGCTCAGTCTTCGACAAACATCTCATCGAAGAATTGTCGGAGAGAAGGGCTATGGAGATGAGCCAGGGATTTAGCTATTCATTATTCCGACCGATGTCTATCGATCGTTTGAACACGCGCTTTACCCGATACTTTTTCGGTCGCGTCGAACGTTTCGTCGCCGACGGCATGAAACTCGGCATGAAGCATGGACTTTACGAGCTGGTCACAGCACGAGGCACCAAAACAGGATTCCACGTTGAGCATATCCTTTCGCGTAACGATGAAAACCTAGCTTTATTCAATGATGATAAGGAGCGATTCGAGCAAGAACGAAATCGGCTTGGTGGCGTACTGCTTTTGAAAGGAAAGGACAATATTTCCAGTGGCAATGAATCTTACTCGCAAAAACTTTCTTCGTATGCCAACACGCTTTACTGGAATGAGACGCTGAGAACTGAAACTTATAAAAGCAAGTTGGATTTTCAGGATTTTGCCAAAAATTTCGGATTGGCATTTCGGCCGCTTGACCAATTTGGCCCCAGTGAACTGGAGGAGCGTCAACATTTACTGTTTGATATCGCTTTAATCATTTGGGCGTAGCCGTTGTGAATGGCTATCTCGTCTGATTACTCCAGAAGATTTCAATGCTCCCCATCCTCGTCGCCCGCCAGATCGTTGATGCCGTTCGCCAATTCCTGAAGAGCACGTTTCCCGTCACCACGCCACAATTCCGCCGCGGCGACGGCCGCACGGTGATCGACGATTTTCTGGACACCGAGGGGGCGCTGAACAAAGGGCCTTGGCTAGAAGTGAAGCTGCCGTTTCGCAGTGCTGCCGCGGACGAGCCGCTCCCGTTCGAGCGCTTCAATCTGCCGTTCGCCTCGTATCAGCATCAGATGCGGGCTTTCCGGCGCCTGTGCGGGGCGGCAGCGCGCTCGACCCTGGTGGCAACAGGGACCGGTTCAGGCAAGACCGAGTGCTTCATGTATCCGCTGCTCGATCATTGCTTGGTTCACCGGGGGCAGGGCATCAAGGCCATCATCATCTATCCGATGAATGCCCTGGCTACCGACCAGGCCCGCCGCTTCGCCAAGGAATGCAGCAAGCTCGACATTAAGTTGAGCGTGGGCCTGTACACCGGTGATGATGGCTCCAACCAGCGCAGCATGACGCCGGAACAGGTCATCACGAACCGGGAGACCCTGCGCGAGAATCCGCCGGATATTCTGCTCACCAACTACAAAATGTTGGATTTCCTGCTGATGCGCCCGCAGGACCAACGGCTGTGGCGTTTCAACGTGCCGGGAACGCTGCGCTACCTGGTAGTGGATGAACTGCATACGTTCGACGGTGCCCAGGGCACCGACCTGGCCTGCCTGATCCGGCGCCTTCGCGATAAGTTGCAGGCGGGCGGGGAACTGGCCTGCGTCGGCACCTCGGCCACGATCGGCGACGAATCAGCGGTGGAGGAGCTTAGGACTTACGCCGAACAGGTGTTCGCAACCTCGTTTGATGAAGATGCGATCGTGCTGGAAGACCGAGTGCCGGTGGATGACTATCTGGCACAGCGGGTGTCGGACGCCGAGGTGATCACTCGCTGGCCGAGTGATGCACTCCCGGAACTCCGGCCGGGCGAAAGCGACGCCGGCGTTTTTCTCCGACGGGCCGCCGAGCTGTGGCTGGGGGAGGCCTTTGCCCTTGATGTTTCGGACCTACCGAGCCGCCTCAAGGCTGCCGTGATGCTGGGCGAAAAGCTGCCACGCCTGACCGCCTTCCAGGAGCTATTGCGCCGGTCTCACAGCTTGTGTGACGTGCGCCAACTGGCCCGCGAATGGCAGCAACGCCTGCGATTGCCGAGCATAGCGGACGCGGAAACCCTGATCGACAGCCTGGCGGCGCTGGTTTCGGCCGCGCGGCAGTGGAAGAACCCGGAAAACCTGCCGACGCCACCCCAGAAAGACGATGTTTCGCCGTTTCTGCAAGTACGGGTACAAACCTGGATCCGGGAACTCCGGCGCATGGTAGCAAGCGTGGCGGCGGAGCCGGTGCTGACCCACGCCGATGACCTGCAAGACCTGGCTAACCCCTTACATCTGCCCCTACTGCATTGCCGTGAGTGCCACGCCGTGGCGTGGGGAGCCTTGAAGCCGGAAGGAGAACAGCGCGTCAAGCCCGACCTGCAGGGCTTTTACGAGTCGTGGTTCGGACAAAAACCGGACGCCACACTGCTGTTTCCCCTGGAACCGGATCGTAAACTACCGGAACCGGAAAAGCGCTGGCTGTGCGTACGTTGCCATCAATTGGCTCCCATGCGGGGAACCACTGTTTGCCCCGAGTGCGAGGGCGAACGAGTGGCCGTGTGGATGCCCCATATCGTCCGGCAGGTGGAACGCCGGGGTACGGTCATGACTGTCATTTCGTCCGACTGCCCATGCTGTGGTGGTCATGAAGCCCTCGCGGTCGTGGGTTCTCGAGCGGCGAGCCTCGCCAGCGTGCTGATCGGCGAACTGTTCGGTTCCGCCTACAACGACGATTACAAGCTGATCGCCTTTTCCGATTCGGTACAAGATGCCGCCCACCGGGCTGGCTTTTTTGGTGCCCGCACCTATTCCCAGACCTTGCGCAATGCTTTGGCAGGCTTCATCCGCGAACGCGGCGAGAGCTTGCCCCTGACGCGACTGGCCCAGGAATTTCCGGGCTATTGGCGCCAGCGATTCGGCAATGATCCTACCTTCGTAGGTACCCTGATCGCGCCTGACATGGAGTGGCTCCAGGGATATCAAGAATTAAAAGCCTCGGACCGCATTCCGCCGGGCAGCGACGTGGTGAACCTCGTGATGCGACGCCTCTCCTGGGAGGTCCTGACGGAGTTCGGCCTGCGCAGTCGCATTGGCCGCACCCTGGAACGTACCGCCGTGGCGACCGTAATCCCGGATGAACATCGGCTGCAGGATAGCGCCGAACGGCTTACAGCGCGACTGCGGGAAGAACTGGGCACGCTGCGGGAAATCCGATCCGATGCCGTTCGTCACTTTCTATTGGGCTTGCTAACCCGGGCACGACAACAGGGAGCGTTTTACAGTGAGGTACTGGAATCCTATGTGCGCGAGGGAGGCAGCGAATTCCAGCTGAATCGGCTTTTGTTCATGCCGGGCTATGGCTTGCGGCATTGCCCGCCGGCCATGTTGAGCCTGCAGCGGGTTTCGGGGAATTTCGAGACGCTGCTAGGGCAGAATCGTTGGTATCTGGACTGGTTCAACAAGTGTCTAGCGATAGATCAGCCCTTGGCTACGGCCGAATACGAACAGGCCTACACACTGGCTCTCTCCGTCTTGGAGAAACAGGGATGGCTGGTCCCGCTCGCCAGCCGCCAGCATACCGTTTGGGGCCTGAATCCCGCCTTATGGCACGTGGCCACGCAGGTTCTGGACGTGGCGTGCCGCTCTTGTCAGCATCGACTGCCGGTGGCTTCACGCCAACTGCACTGGATGATCGGGCTCAAGTGTCTGCGCCAGGGTTGCAGCGGCGAATACCAGGCGCCTAGGGAGCAGTCTCGCCCCGGTCAATATCGGGCGGCGCCCCGCCGCCTAATACCCAGTGAGCACACCGGCTTGATGGATGGCGAAACCCGCCATCGGGTCGAGCAATCGTTCATCGAGGGTCGGAATGCCTGGGATGTCAATCTGCTCTCGGCGACGCCCACCCTCGAGATGGGCATCAACATCGGCGATCTGTCTTCGGTGCTGCTGTGTTCGGTGCCGCCGGCCCACGCCAATTACCTGCAACGTATCGGCCGTGCCGGACGGCGGGACGGGAATGCGCTGGCGGTCACCATCGCCACCGGACATCGTCATGATCTTTATTTCTACGCCGATCCCGAAGAAATGATGGCGGGCCAGGTGTCCCCACCGGGTGTGTTCCTGAAAGCCATGGCGGTGCTGGAGCGGCAGTTGATTGCCTTCTGCTTTGACCGCTGGGTATCCACCGGCGTCGATGTGACTGCGATACCTCTGACTCTGCAGTCTGTGCTGGATACGGTGGAATCGGGCCGGATCGACGGATTCCCGCATAATCTTCTGGGCTACATTGAGGCCAATGCCGTATCGCTTTTGCAAAGTTTCCTCGACTTATTCCCTGGCCAGGAGCCGGACGGCGTGAGTCATCTGCAGAGCTTTCTGCTGGGCGGACAAACGGAAGGGGCATTGGGTTGGCGCATTCTAAACCGGCTGAATGAACTCGCCCAAACCCGAAAAGGACTCAAGGCTCGCATCGACGACCTGAAAAAGCGAATTACGCAACTCGAAAACCAACCCACCGATGAGGCCCGCGATCAGCTGCTCTCGGCCTGCCGTGACGAACGCGGCGCGTTGCTGGCACTGGTTGGAAGCATCAATCGCCGGCAGACGCTGAACTTCTTTACCGACGAAGGGCTGTTGCCCAACTATGCCTTCCCGGAAGAAGGCGTGACCCTCAATTCGGTGATCCTACGCCGAAAAGAGGTCCGCGACACCGGTGAGGAAACCAGGCGCTATGAGGCGCTGAGTCTGACCTTCCAGCGTTCGGCTCAGGCCGCTCTGGGCGAACTGGTTCCGGAAGCCAGGTTCTACGCCGCCGAACATCAGCTCAACATTGAGCAGGTGGACCTGAAGCTGTCCAAGCCGCAGCCCTGGCGCCTGTGCCCTTCCTGCCACTATACCGAGAATCTGGAGGAAAGCGGCGACCCACATAGCGTCTGCCCGCATTGCGGCAACTCCTTGTGGGCCGATGCCGGGCAGAAACGCACTTTGCTGAAGTTGCGTCAGGTCTATGCCCGAGCCGACTCGCGCTTTGACCGTATCGGCGACGACAACGACCAACGTGAGCCGGTGTTCTACCGCCGTCAGTTGCTGGTGGATATTCCACCCGAGGCGATGCAGGGCGGCTACCGGATCGCCAGCGAGGAACTCCCGTTTGGCTTCGAATATCTGCGCAATGCGCGTTTCCGTGAAATCAATTTCGGGGAACCGCGCGGCGAGGCAGAGACTTTTTTCGTTGCCGGCCGGAGCGAGGCGCGCCAGGGTTTCCAGATCTGCCGGCATTGCGGCATGGTGCGCCGCCAGCGCCTTCGGAGGGGCCAGTACGCTCATGCCCTGGATTGCCCACTATCCAGGCCGGGAGCCGTTGCTGACGAGTCGGGCTGGATTGCCAGCCTTTACCTTTATCGCGAATTGAATTCCGAAGGGGTCCGCATTCTCTTGCCTTTGGCGGACGTGGCGCAATCGGAGGTCATTCGCACCTCGTTCATCGCAGCCCTCAACATGGGGCTGCGCCTGTATTTCCGGGGCGATGTCCATCATCTCGAAATTACCGATATGCTGGAGTCGGGAGTGGATGGGCATTCGCCGAGGCAATATCTGGTGATCTACGATCGGGTTCCAGGGGGAACCGGATATCTCAAGGAGCTGATGCGTACCCCGGGGAACCTGATGAGCTTGTTGCAGCAGGCCCATGACTGGCTGGCGGATTGCGAATGTGCGGATCACGCGGAACGCGACGGCTGCTATCGTTGTATTTTGGCCTACCGTGACAGCCGCAACATGGCGGCGATTTCACGCAGGGCAGCTCTGCACCTGCTCGAACGCATCCTGAGACTGAGTGACGCACTGGAGCCCGTCGACCGCTTGAGCGAGATCGATATCAATAGCGCTTTAGGCAGTCCCCTGGAGGCTCGGTTCATTGCGGCCCTGTCCGGAGCTCACGCGGTGGAGGTGACTAAGAAAGCGGTCAACGGCAAGCCCGGATACTGGCTTAACGCCATAAGTCCGAATGGTTCGCCCCATATCTGGGAACTCGAACCCCAGGTCAAGCTGGGGCCTGCCCAGGAGGTTCGCGTCCCGACTGTACCCGACTTCGTACTGCGGCCGGTGCGGGAGGCGGAGCGGACAAAATTCGGCGCATGGGCGCTGTATCTGGACGGATTCGGCCCTCACTTCAATATCCAGACCGAAGATACCCGCAAACGGCTGGCGGTCATGCGCTCCGGGCGTCGGGTTTGGAGTCTGGGCTGGCACGATATCCCGCACAGCGGAGAGACCCCCGACTCGGTCGTCGCGGATTACCTCCTTGGACACCGTCAAAAGCCATTGCTCGAACAATATGACAAATTGGCGGACCGTTTCGGCTGGCACAAGGCATCCGATCTCGACGCTCTTCTGACGAATGGCCCTTTTCGGACCTTGCTGGAGTTCCTGCGCCAACCGGCAGAAACCCTCGCGAGATTGGAGCAGATCGCATTGTGCAATGCCATCGCCTGGATGCATCTCCCCTCACTTAAAGGCGAAGGCAAGCTTCCGCCTGCAGCGCATGCCTCGACCTGGGCGGCGCTCCTCCCCAAGACGGTACTTCAATGGTTACAGACCCGGGACGAAAAATTCGTCTTCGGTGGTCTGATGGAATCGATCGGTACGGCGATGCCACCCGTTAGCCTTCTCGTCTGCTTCCCTCAGGGAGCATTGGCTTCAAAGGAGCGCCTGCAGCAAGAGGTGGGTATTTATGGCTGTCTCGATGATGCCGCAGCCAGCCAGACCAAAGAATTCGAAACGGTCTGGCGTGGTTTCTGGTACGCGATGAACCTGCTGCAATTCGCCCCACACTTTGTGTTGGCCACCGGTTCCGGAGTCGCTCACCAGGTCTACGAGAACCTCCTGGAGAACTGGCCGAACCGAACCCTGGAAGCACCTGGATCAGGCGAAAAGGCTGCGGAAAGCGACTGGGCGGAAATTTACTCACTCTGCCAGATCGACCGTTTTACCGTTGAACGGTTGGCGGCTCCGGGAATTCCGCTTCCCGAGGTGGGCATGGATTTGTCTGTGGGAGATGCGACCGTAGCGACCGCGGAGCTGGCTTGGCCAAACCGGAAACTGGCAGTCATGTTGGAACCCCGTTCGGAGCTGCCGGAGATACCGGGCTGGATGCTGGTCAGCGTAGAAGAGACGGACTGGCTGGAGCAAATCGTGAATCGTTTGTCGATTGGGGAATAAACCGTGGAGAACCTGAAAATAGCGATCGGGGATGGGTTTCTGGAGTCTTTTGCTCTCATTCCGAAAGCTAAGCAAAAAAAGGTGATGGAGTTCGTAGCCAAGTTTCGCTACAACCCAAAGGCCACCGGGATCAATTACGAAAGCATCAACAATGCCCGCGATCCCAATTTCCGTTCGGTCAGGATCGATCAGGATTACCGGGGAATCGTGCTCAAACCGGAGAAAGGCAATGTTTACGTGCTGCTATGGGTGGATCGGCACGACGAGGCTTACGACTGGGCGCGCCGCCATCGCTGCAATATTCATCCGCAGACTGGGGTTTTGCAGTTGCTGGAAGTCCAGCAGGCCACCGGCGCGGGAGAACGGCCTTCGCACGAAATGCCGACCACGCCGCCACAGCCTCCATTATTCGATCTTTCCGACGAAACGTTCCTGAGTTTGGGCGTTCCGGAAGAAAGCCTGGAGTGGGTTCGAAACCTGTGTTCCGTCGAGGAGCTTGAGGCGAGGGAGAAATCTCTTCCCATCGAAGCTTTCGAAGCACTCTACCTTTTGGCCGCGGGAACGCCTTTGGATGAGCTTCTGCAGGAGTACGCGGCTCCGAAAACAACAGTACCCGTCGATACCGACGACTTTGCCGGCGCCCTGGAACATGAAGCTTCGCGCCGCCGGTTCTATGTGGTTGAGAACGAGATGGAATTGCTCGAGATGCTGGAAGCTCCCCTGGAGAAGTGGCGAGTGTTTCTGCATCCCTCTCAGCGCCGACTAGTGGAACGCCATTGGAATGGTCCCGTCCGCGTCCTAGGTGGCGCCGGAACCGGGAAGACCGTGGTCGCGATGCATCGAGCCAAATGGCTCGCGCAGCATACGTTAGGACCGGGCGACCGACTTCTCCTTACCACCTTTACTAGCAATCTGGCGACGGATATCCAGGAGAATCTGCGCAAGATTTGTAGTTCCGACATCCTGGAGCGGATTGAAGTCCGACATATCGACGCCTGGATCGGCAGGTTCCTTAAAAAGCAGGGATATCATCTTCGCATTGTTTACCCAGGTGGCAAGGACAGCGAGTACGGTGCTTGTTGGGGGCTTGCGGAAGCCTTGGTGCCCGCCGGGCTCGGTTTGCCGACTACCTTTTACCATGAGGAGTGGGAACGGGTCATACTTCCCCAATCGATCCGGACCCGCCAAGATTATCTGGTCGCAAGCCGTTCCGGTCGCGGTGTGGCCTTGACGCGCAAGCAACGTGCCGAAATTTGGCCGGTGTTCGAGGAGATGCGCATCCAGCTTGCCCAGCGGAAGCTGACGACCGTCGAGGATGCCGTTCACGATCTCATGGCCATGCTCGATGCGGGACCACGAGGACGTGCTTACCGTTCCGTGGTGGTGGACGAAGGACAGGATTTCGGCCCATCCATGCTGACTTTACTGCGCCGGCTGGTACCTGAGCAGCCGGACGATCTGTTCATCGTGGGTGACGGTCATCAACGCATTTATCAGCGCCGTGCGGCCTTGAGTAAATGCGGGATCAACGTTCGTGGACGCGCCAGAAAGCTGCGCATTAATTACCGGACGACCGAAGAAATCCGACGCTTCGCCACGGCCGTCTTGGAGGGGGTGGAGATCGATGATATGGATGACGGTGTGGATAGCACTCGCGATTATCGCTCCCTCATGCATGGAGAGCTCCCTGATGTATGCCATTTCTCCTCGATTGAGGACGAGGCGCGTTGGATAGGCGAACGTGTAGAGGCCTACCTGGCCGAGGGACTCCTGTCCCAAGACATCTGTGTCGTTGCGCGGACTGCAAGCTTGCTCGATGAGTTTGGCGCTCTCCTGCACCGAATGGGATTGGAAACACGGAAGCTGTCCCGCCAGATGCCGGATAACAGAAGTCTGCCGGGGGTGCGCTTGGCTACCATGCACCGAGTCAAGGGACTGGAATTCAAGGCGGTCTTCATGGCCGGAATTAACTATGGAGTAGTGCCTTTGAGTTTGAGAGATCAGGAAACCCAAGATCCTGTCGAGGCGAGGCTTTGCGACGTGAACGAACGCGCTTTGTTTCACGTTTCTGCCACCAGGGCTATTCGCCATTTGGCCATCACATCCCACGGGGTGCCGAGTAGCTATCTTAAAGGCGCTGGGAAATCGAACTGAGTTCTAGTACAGCGGGTTTATGTTCTGCTAAACCAGCTATTAGCCAGGATATGCCCGAAATTGAGCCAAATGCAGGGTGAAAATAGATGTAGATGGCCGCGGAACTGTCTCTAAAGACCTTCATCGGTCTTATCAGTCTTTTTTGAAGGTCTGCCTAGACCTCTGGTCGCCTCCATGCATGACCAGTTCGAATTCGGTCGTCTGGCAGGGCCGTTGACTCTTGATGCGGAGCGGCGGGAACTGAAGCCAGAAGCCTTCCACATTCTGGTACCTGTGCTGCGGAGGGGCGAGATGCCACATGGCGAGGCGGAGCGCCATCGAAAGAGATCGTGAGTTAACTGGTTTTAGATCGCATATGTTTGATCTGGTTGGTGTTGTTGCCCAGAAACAATCGTCTGCCCTTGAGGTTTTCTGAGTATTGTTTCGAAATGCCCGCGAACGGCAAAGCGGGTCTTGGAGTTTTCACCATGCCAATTTCGTTCTTTGGATGGCTTACGCACCGGTCGCCAGCAGCCCCGGCTGCGCTGTCGCCTGAACCAACTGATTGCCGGCCAGCCGGCGCTTTGCCGGTTTTGTCTCCCCACGAGCTGCTGCTCAGTCGCCGACAGCATATCAATCTTATCGAGGAGTTGGCGGGAGCAACTCGGCGTCATTTCCAGGCCTATTACGTCGCTGCCATCAACCGATTTGCCGAATTCGTACAGCAGCTTCCCGCCTCGGAAGCTCACCATCATGCCTATGCCGGCGGCATGCTCGATCATGGATTGGAGGTCGCTACGATCGCGCTGAAACTGCGGCAAGCCTATCTGTTGCCGCCCGGAGCTGCGCCGGAGGAGATAAACCACAAGCACGATCTTTGGACCTATGCCGTTTTTACGGCGACCTTGCTGCACGATTTGGCGAAGCCGGCCGTCGACCAGGTCGTCACGGTATTCGACGAACGCGGCAAAGACTTCGGGAAGTGGGGCCCCTGGATAGGCAGTCTGACGGACGATCCCCGTGTTCGGTGGTATCGCACGGAATTCGTACCGAAGCGGCTGTACCGATTGCATGAAAAAGCGTCGCTGCTATTGGTGAATCGAATCATCCCCGCTGACGGCTTGGCTTGGCTCGCCGGCGACCGGGAGGCGTTCTTGGCCTGGCTTTCCAGTATTGGCGGAGACGTGGCGGAAGCCGGAGTGATCGGCGAGATCGTCAATAAGGCCGATTCCGAATCGGTGGCGCGGAATCTGGGAGCGGAGCCGGGGCAGCGTGCAGCGTCCGGTTCCGTCGTTCCGTTGCATGAAAAGCTGCTCACCGCATTGAGGTTCCTGATCGAAGAAAAGGAACTGCCGCTCAACCGAAACGGCGCGGCCGGATGGCGAGTCGGTGACGATCTCTGGATGGTCAGCAAGCGCACCGTCGATGCTGTACGTTTGCATCTCGTGCAATCCGGACACACCGGCATTCCGACCCAGAACGACCGTATCTTCGATGTCTTGCAGGAACACGGCGTTCTGGTGACCTGCAACGATCGCGCGGTCTGGCGTGCCGTGGTCAACGGCGATGGTTGGGGTCACGAGCTGACGCTGATTCGAATTCCGGTTTCCCGGCTTTGGCCGAATCGGGATCGTTGGCCCGACGAATTCCAGGGTACCGTCACGCCGGTTTCCCCGCCTCAATGCCAAGCACAGGTGCAGGTGGAAAAAACGCCGGAAGGCACGGTTTCCGGCGAGCCTCGATCCACTCCAGCCCCGGAGATTCTGGAATCCGTGACTATCCAGATGAATGCCGGCACCAACTCACCCGGCTATTCGACCGATCATCAGAACTATGAGGTAAAGTTACCTTTGTCTTTCGCTTCTCCTGATGATCTCGGTGAAGCCTTCCTATCTTGGCTGGTTGCGGGAATTGCCAGCAAAAGGCTGGATTACAACAATCCGGGCACCCGGATTCATGTCGTACCGGAAGGCGTGTTACTGGTCAGCCCAGGTTTATTTCAGGATTACGCCAAGGAGCCCGATGCATCCGATAGCTCCTGGGACAAAGTGCAGAAGCGTTTCCTGAAGCTGGGCTTGCATGAACGGACCGCGGACGGCATGAACGTCCATCGCTATATCGTGACCGGACAGAACCGTTCGACGATGATCAACGGGATTCTGGTTCGGGACGTGGGACGAATCTTCAGGACCACCAATCCCCAGCCGAACCCGCATTTACGGCGAGCGTCTTAACGAATCTACTGTTTGGATTGAATGTTGTGCGGTCGATTTGCGCTGATCAGTTCGCCGGAAATCGTCGCCGAGTTTTTCTGCCTTAATCCACCGGCTGGGAAAGTGTCACATTTTCGACAATAAGCACGCAAATCAGGAAAGCCGCGGGCTGTAACGTTTCTTTCACAGTCTTATTCACGGACTTTTCCACCCAAATTGTGGATAAACGGATGCAATTCGGAGGCCCTTGCCTTCCTCACTTTTTTATGTCAAATGGTTGCGCGAAGTCTGGGCGAGTGGACGTGAGGATAACTGAGTCAGAAATGCCGAGCTTACAATTCGCCGAACTGGCCCGGATTCGACGTCCCATAACCGAAGTGTACCGATCCCGCATAGAAGGAGGCTGCGATGAGCGAGATGGCAACAGTGGTTGGAATCATTTTCGTCGCAGGATTGTATTTCGCCGGTTGGCGATTGAGCCGCGGCCGGGCTGAATCCATTACCTGGCGCATTTCCATCTATGCTGGCTGGGTACTTGTCCTGATCGGCTCGGGTTTGGTCGTCAAGGATTGGTGGGATCTACACACGCTTTACCAAGGGCTCGCCGAGTCGATCGGGTCGACCGGTGCCCGCGATTTCATGGGGCAATACCATATCGGTTTCCCGCGACCCAAAGGGGTCGGCACGATCGGTATCTATCTAGTCCTGGCATCAGCGGTGCTGGCTGTTGCGGCATTCGTGCGTGCAATTTGGATTTGCGGTCCGAAAAGAGCGATGGCAGCCGCCCAGCATGCATTTCATTCGCCTGTCATCAGGCGATTGGGCTGGCTCGGCTATGGCTTGAGCTACGTACTGTTTGCCGCGATTGGCTTATTTGCCATGCTTCTCAGAAAATCCCCGAACATGGATATAGAGAAAGAACAATGGATGTTCGGTGTTTACAACTACAGAAAAGGGAAATTAGATGATGGACTTGATCCATTCGGTTGGTATGAAGATTAAAGACTTATTTTCCGCGCGAGATTAGCGAGCTAAAGCCTCGCGTTGACATGCTGCTGGCCATTCTTGCCCCTCTGTCCGCTCCGCTTGCTGCAGGATCAAGAGTGTTTTTTACAGCGGAATTGAGTCCGTTACCGAGCTGATACCCCGCCCACCCCAGCAATATGAACCACACCAGAGGAATCACCACGAACGTCAGCCCGGCGGCCAGGTTGGCCACCAGGGTCGCCGTGCCGAGTTCCACGTCGTATTGATATTTCCACCACTCCAGTCCCAGCGCTCGAATCATGTTGGTGTCGAGCCAGGTCGCCAGCGACCAGATCGCGGTGCAGAACTTCAGGGCGAACAGTACGATCGATAGAAACAACATCGTGCCGAGAGAAAAGCTGGAGAAAACCAGCACGAACGGCAGCAGCAGGTAGATGGCCATCAGGATGAACGATTGGCCGATGGGTGCGGCCTGGCGAAGTGCATAGAGCTTCGGTTGCCAGGTCAGGTACTCGAAGGCGAGGCCGGCGCCGGATACGGTGCCCGTCAGTTCGTTGGTGAATTGGCTCCAGATCGACGGGGTCGAGCCGTCACTTCGATTTGCCGGAGCGGCAAGCTGTCCGCGTTCCTGCTCGAACAGCTTGCGGATCAGGGCGTCTTCGACGGAAGTATCCGTTTCCGTCGGGCTGGTGGCGCGAGCATCGGCAACGCTCTGGGTCAGCACGTCCGGATCGATCGTTGCCAACAGGCGCCTTCGGAGACCATTCACGCCGTCCTGCCACCACGTTTTGCATTCCGGTCGGCCGTTCATCGGGATGAAGCCCGCCTGGTATTCGGTATCCCGCGCCGCATCATAGGGAAACCCCGGAATCTCTTCGCTCGCCCTGAGCGCCAGATTCAGGTTGCCGTTGCCATAGTACCCGTTCGTATCCTGAAAGTACCGCGAGCCGATCCAGTCGATGTCGTCCGGCGGATAGCCTGCGGGCAGCGTGTCATGCCGGGCCAGGAATTTCGACCGGGCCGGCAGCCAGCAGTCGTTCGCGAATAGCTGAACCTGCCTTCGGAGTTCCGGATCCTGGATGCGGGTGTTGTCGAGCCGGTAATCCAGGGTGCGGATGTCCGCTGTACAGGGAACGCTGGCGATCACCGCCTCGTTGATCCCGCCGGCAATGGCCAAGACGCCATACCACCAAACCGGCACCACTGCGGTCTGGCCACCGATGGCGGCGAAGGCCTGGTCGTAGGTCGTCTGGGTGTAGGCACCGGTGACGGATGGGCCGCCACAGGGCGTGGTGTGTCCCAGGTCGCCGATTTTCAGCGTGATCATCGGCGCGCCGGCCAGCGCGGCCACGGTGAACATGGCGACGAGGTCCATCTCCATCATCCGGATCGAGGTTTCGGCTGCACCGTTCGCACCCTGCGCGACATAGGGCTTGGCGAAGTTCTTCACCACCAGCCCAATGAAAGGCAGATACACCAGCCCCGTATCGGTCAGCGTCTCCCATATCCGGTCGTACAGCATCCAGCCCAGGACGCTGGTGTAAATCTCGATGGCCGAGCCCACGTCCATTGCCTCAATCCTCCAGAATGGCCCTAAGCTGTTCGCCGATGCGGTGCCACAGGCCTTCGGCGAGCAACAAATCGAGACAGACCAGCCAGCCGGCGATGCGCCAGCGCAGCGACAACGCCCGCTGACGTTCAGTTTCCGTAAGGCCGCCATCGTCGGCCAACCGGCGGACCCACCAGCCCCAACCACCGATGACCGCGCCGAGCAAGGTCAACCGAAGACCGGTAAACCAGGGCCTGGCATCGGCAAGCCAAGCATCCATTGCCGCCAGCCCATGGGTATCCAGGCGGTGGTAGAGAAACCCCGAGATGGCCACGGACGCAAAGACGAACACGCCCATGATGATCCGGAACATCCGATTAAGATTCCTGGCCGCCATCAATGCACCGCGCCGTTCTGCACCGGTTTCACGTCATGGGTACGGGCCGGCGCCAATATGCGACCTTCGCCGTCGACCGCTCGGCTCAGATTCAGAAGTACGCCCGAAGTCTGGGCGAAGACCTCCCGCCGTACCCGCGCTTCATAGAGCACGTTGTCGATGTCGCGCGTCAGGGTGACGATGGCTTGCTCGATGTCTTCCCGGGCTTCGGAGGCGAAGATGTTCGGTTCCATGCGGCCAGTCAGCAGCAAACGCCGGAGCATCAGGGCGCGCTCCAGGTTGAGTGCGGTCGCCGCTTCCCCGGCCAGTTTGCCCATGGCCACGGCCTGCTCTTGACCGGTCGGGAGTTTTCGGATGGCTTCGATGATCTCCCGGGTCATCAGGGTCCCCGGCGACGAGACCTTCTCCAGATTGGCCGGCGTAGGATCGAGACTGCCGCTCACCAGATTCTTCAATGTGTTCAGCAGAGTGGTCTTGTCCTGCTCGATCTTGGGCAGGAGGCCATGTCCCGGTGTGGCATCGCGCGGGCTGTTCTTCTGGGTCCTGATGTCGGCGTCGCCCAGTACGTAGACGGCAAACGCGGTGGCTTCGCTCGGGGTCTTCCACATCTTCGCGAGCGCCGGCGCCGCTCCATCGGCAAGCGCTGCGCTTAGATCGGTGACGCTACGCCCCAATTCCACGTTGTAGCCGGCTCGCACGGTGTCGGTAATCACCCGGATCGGCGGCTGGTTCTGACCGCCGGCGCGGGTGCCGCCGAGCCAGGGGACGCCGTTCGAACCCGAGTTGTTTTCCACGGCGTCCTTGGCCGAAGCCACGTCCACCGGCGAGGAATTGACCCCGCCGGTACCCATTTGAAGTTTCCAGTCGTAACCCTTGGCCAGAGTGATCCAGCGGTCGAAGGGGTTCTTTCCCTGGGCGATCTCCTGCTGCATCTGCTCGCAGCTCTTGGTGGCCAGGGAAATGGTGGCCTGCGCCCGCAGCAGGGCATTGTGAAAGAGATCGTACAGTCCCGGATTGGCCCGTTGCAGGATCAGCGCGGGCAAGGAGGCAATCGCGCCGGTGGCGGCGGTCACCATCTGCTGCATCATCTGCTCGGCGCCGGATTTGACGTTGTTGAGGATATTGGTGACGCCCAAGACGGGATTGAAATTGCCGCAGTTGTAACCCAGCCCCAGGTCCAGAGCGCCGCCCAGCGTCACCGTGGTGACGTTGCGGTTGGCGGCGGCGGAAATGGCTTCGGCTCCGCCAATCTTGTAGTACCAGTCGCTGTTCCGTGCCGGGGAAACGATATCGGCGGAAGATGACGAGACCAGAAGCAGTGACAGCGCCATGAGTCCGCGAACGAGTTTGATGAGGTTTGGTGAAGAAAGGCTTCGGGTACCGAATAACATCATGGCGGAAACTCGCGAAAATCGATGGCGCCGATGAAGGCACCCTTGACCTGACAGCATTTGTAGGGACGCCATAACGTCCAGGCGTAATCGCCGCTCTCCGCCCCCTTGCCGCCGGCCCAGCTGGCGATGCCAGCGAGCGTGTCGTTCTGGCCGAAGGTCTCGCAGCTTTTCGACTGCTTCGGCAGGAGCATCTGCCATTGTCCGGTTCCGGGATCGCCTTCCTTCAGGGCACCCGGCGTCCAGACCATCATGCCGTCCTTGATCTTCCGCTCCTCTTGGCCGGAACCGAGCGGAATGTAGACGTGCGGTTGCAGCGTTCGGGTGACCACGTCGCCGGCGCGCTGCGCGCTCACCGCCGCCGCCTTGGGATCCTCGGCCTGGGTAGTGAAACCTGAACGAGGATAGACTGCGCCCCAGGTGTTCAGCGGAAACTGTCCGATCTCGCGCATCCCCGGAATCCAGGACTTCGGATAGATCGCCTCCGGGATGCTCCAGCGCCAGGCGATGGCATCCAGGGCGGAGAGAAAATAGGGCTGAAACGAGTTGGCCTGGGAAGGGCACACATAGCCGCTGCCCAAAGTGCCGGCGAGTGATGCGAGCGGAAACCCGATGGCGTCCACGTCCTTGAAGATCAGATCGGTGTGGTTCGGCTGTTCCCGGTCGGGCCGACCGGGCACGCCGTCGGTGGCAATGCCGCCGCCGAACAGGTCGGGCAAGGGGCCGCCCAAGGTAGACAGGACCGCTGCTGCGCTGCCGGTTTCGACACCGGCCAGGAGGCTCCGCATCTCCAGCCAGGGATTGCCGGCGAGACCGTTATAGCTGCTGACCACCAGATCCGGGTTGTAATGGCCGACCTTGACCGAAGTGCGCACCTTGCAGCCGAAAGGCGTGCAGACCAGCCACAAACAGACCCCCACGGGACGATAGGCGATGCACGAGGGGCTCAGGGCGCTCGCGGCGATGGTTGCCGTGTCGATGGTCTCGGCCAGAAGCGTGGACGCATGAACGGCCAGCAGACAGCCGGCCAACCTCGATAGCGTCATGGCGAATGCACCTCCTTCCAGCGGCGGTAGCGGGCGAGCGCGTCGACGAGGTCGGTGACCCCGTAGAGGACAGCCCTCCCGTCGAAGACCACCGCCGGATAGCGATCGATGCCGTAAGACATGGCCTGGGTATGGCCTTGATAGGCTTGCAGGAACCGCTGTCGAAGCTCGCCGAACGAAGCGGAAAACCGTTGCCGGACGACCTGCAGTGCTTCCGTTTCGGTATTCGGTAGACCGCCGCTCAGGGTTTCCTCCAATCCGGCCGGGGCGCCCAGGTCGTGGATCGTCACGCGCGCTCCGCTTCGTTGCCGAATGTCCTCGAGCCCGGTAACGGGAAAACGGCTGTCGGTGAAGACCTCCATCGTCTCCGGTTCATCCGCCCGGAGATTCGTTGCGAGCAGGAACAGAGACATCGCAAGAAGAACGTTCATGCCCTGCCTCTTTTCGCGGCGATTCGTTCGGCGATCATCAGCGCCGCTTCCAGTTCCGAGCAGCCATGCTGCTTCATCAACTCGGCGCGCTGGGCCTTCTCGTCCTTCTCGGTCATGGCCAGGGCCAGCGCGATCGGCGGCGGGACGTTGCGGAACAGTGCCGCCAGCTGGTCGGTAAGCACCACACCCTCGACGTACTGACCGGGCGACTTGCGGGCCGCCAGCAGCAGGGCCTTCTGTTCTTCGCTGAGATCGCGGAAGCGGGCGATCTGGTTGATCTCGTCCTTGGGCATCACCAGGCACAGCCACCATTCCAGCATGGTCAGCATCCGCCGGCTCGCATCCGGGAAGTCCTCGAGATTCTGCGTGGCGATCCAGAACCAGGCGCCGAGCTTGCGCCACATCTTGGTGATCTTGATGACGTAGGGGGCCAGGAGGGGATTGGTGGTGATGATGTGGCCTTCGTCGGTGATGACGAGGGTCGGTCGGTGATCGTGCTGAGTGCGTTCCACCAGGGCGTTGATATGGTTCATCAGGCCGATGTAGGCGACGGTGAGCTTGTCCTGATAATCCTCGCGGGCCAGAATGCCGAGATCGACCAGGGTCACGTCCACCTCCGGCCAGGGCCGGCCGGGCCGGTTGAAGAGATGCGCCTCGATGCTGCCGGGCGAGCAGAACAGCGCCAGCGCGTCCGCCATATCCTGGGCGCGCTCGGCGCGGCGTTCGGCGAGATCCCGGCGCCCCCGCAGGGCTTTCACCACGTCCTCCGGCAACACCTGATCGCGGCCGGTCGCCGAGACGTTTTTCGAGGCCTCCAGAATCGCCTCCCGGATCAACAGGCGATCGGCGCGAGTCAGGCGATTGTCCTCGCGGATATCGCCGCCGGTGATCATGATCCGGGCGGAGATTTCCATCTCCCCCAAAATGTCGCGATCGTCGTCCTCCGCATCGGTATCGTCGTCATTCGAGTCCCGCTCGGTATCGAGCGCGAGATCGAGCCGTCGTTTCCGCTTCGGATCGAGCAGCTTCAACGCATCGGCGAAAGGCGGCAGGCTCACGTCGGCGGAAGGCGAAATCATCACCTGCTTCACGCTGAAGCCCTGGGCCTGGAGATACTGTCCCAAAAGACCGAAAGAATTGCCCACCTCGACCAGAAAGATGCGCGGCCGGTGCACGGCCAGGACGTGCAGGATCAGATAGCACAGCATGGCTGACTTGCCCGCCCCGGTCGGTCCGACGATGAGGGCATGGGCGTTCTTCTTGCGATCGTGCAGGTTGAGAGGATCGAAAGTGAGCGGCTCGCCGCCTCGGTTGAAGAACAGCATGCCGGGATGGCCGGTTCCGGTGGAGCGTCCGTACAGCGGCAATAGATGGGCAACGTGCCGCGAGAACATGAACCGCGACCGCCGGGTTTCCCGGCGGTCGAACTTGGGATCGTAGGCCATGGGAAGGTTCCGGATATAGCTGTCCAGTGCGCACAGATCCTGCTGTTCGTGGATGGGCCGAATGTTGTTGGCCATCAATAACGAATTGACCCGGTTGACCTTGCCCTGAAGGTCGGCCTCGTCATCGCCCTGAACGTAGAAGACGGTTTGAACCGGAAAGATCTTGTTGCCCTTGGCTACCCAAATCTGGGCCTGTTTTGCATCCTCGCCGGCCAGCTTGGCTTCGGCGTAGTCGCCGAAGGCGGCGCGTTCGATGCGTACCAGGTGATTCCGGATTTCGTCCTGAGCCTGGATCGTGATGGTCATCGCCATGACAGTGTGCTCCGGCATGCGGTCGAACACCGAGAACACGTGATCGCCGATGTGACGCTCCAGACCGATCTGGCCGATGCCAGGAATTTGCGTCAGGCCCTGCACGGTGATGGCCCGATGCGGCAGTCCGTCGAACCACCACAGCCCCCGCTCGGGGTCCGAACTCGGCAGGCCCAGCATCAGTTGTTCGGCGAAGTCGTGGCCGTACGGGCGCTCCTCGATGTCGTCGCTTGGATAAGGCGCCAGTTTCAGCAGCGCCTCGGTATCGCCGTCCGTGGTAGGCGGATGCGGATTGAACCAGCGGAACAGCCAGTCATAGAGATCCGTCCCACCGCAGCGTCGTGCCGAGATGCCCGCCGATTCCAGGGCGGCCACCAGCCGTCCTGCCACATCGTTCAGTTCCTGTTCCGCGGTCGGATCGCTAAACGGCAACGGCCCTGGCGGGTGACGCCGGTACAGCACGGCCCGGACCCGACGTTGCCGGCCCTGCCAGGGACCGCCGGTGACCAGTTCGTCCAGGAACAAGCCGCCAGGGCGGGAGATGTCCCGTAGGTGCTCCCGCAGAATGCCGAACCAAGTCTTCGAAAACGCCGTCTTCTTGGCATCGTTGCGGGCATAACGCTCGATCTCGTCCACCAGCCGATCGAGCCGCGCCTCATCCTGCACGTAGACCTGCAGAATCCAGGGATCCTGGCTTTCCGGAATCGCCCCGGTCAGCACCGTTTGCAGCTTGTCGCGGAAGTCCCGCAGCCAGGCCTGAGGCCTCGCTTCGGTGCCGGCCGGCCGCAGTTCGAACAGGGCGCCGAGGCTGAAGCCGTCGTCCAACAGGAAGGTTTGGGTTTCAAGATCGTATTCCAGCCAGGGCAGAAGATTGGTGAACGAGGTCGGGTGCTCGTACATCTTCCGGATGCGCGCCACCGTCGGAGGCCCGTCCGTCGCGCGGCGGCCGTAGCGGACGATTTCCTTGGATGCTCCCCGATCGTCCGATGTCCGTTTCAGCCGGCCGAAAGAGAAGCGCTTCATAAGCGACTCCCGGCTTTCGACCGGATGCGGAACCTTGGTGTGGTCCAATTGCCGTGGATACAATAAATCCTATGAAACTCACGTTCGGTCCCGCCAGGAACGCCCGGAATATTGCCGAACGTGGTTCGAGTTTTGAGTGCGCGCGTAATCTGGGCTGGGTACACGCCGTAGTCCTCGAAGACACCCGCAAGGATTACGGCGAACGCCGTTTCCGGGTGTTCGGATAGATCGGCGAGCGGCTGTATGCGGTGGTCTTCACCCCACGCGGCGATGCCGTGCATGTCATCAGTTTTCGCAAAGCCAATGCGCGAGAGGTTAAACGTTATGGCAAAGCGCCCCAATCCTGAATTGATCGACGACGAAAACCCGGAGTGGACGGAAGAAGATTTCGCTCGCGCCCGCCCGGCCCGCGAGGTGCTGCCCGAAATTCTCCCACCCGACATCGCGGCGGAAATGCTCAAACCCCGTGGCCGTCCCCGCAAGCCGGAACCCAAAGTGCATCTGAATCTCCGGCTGTCGCCGGAGGTGGTGGCGTATTTCAAGGCCACCGGCCCCGGCTGGCAGACGCGCCTGGATGCGGCGCTGAAGGAGTGGGTGAAAAACCATCCCCGGTAAGTCTTTCGCCGCTTTCCCGTTCGCCTGAGCCGGTTCATTCCCATCCCTCGACCTCCCCCGGCAAGGCATACTCCACCGTTTCGTACAGGGGAAAACGGGTGGCATAACCCGGCACCGGATAGCCCTTGGCGGACAGATGGGGGAACACGTACATCACCAGGCTGCGATTCGGCAGGCGCGGAAACACCGCCTGGATCTCGGCGTCGGCTTCACGGGTGTAGCCGTCGAGGTTCGAGGGAGTGTCCGCCGCGCCGCGCCGGCCCATGTCGATGCGGGCATTGCGGAACCGCTGCCGGGTATGCTCGAAATGGGCGTCGTAGACCTCCTTCATGGTGGGGCCGGTCTGCGGCAGGATGGTGTCCTTGCTGCCGGTGGCGCAGCCCGAAAGCAGGCTAATCGAGACCGCTGCGATCGCTATCCGTCTCATGGCTCGTCCAGGCATAGTTGAGCTTCCTCCCGCGGGGTTCGAAATCGAAGGGCAGTTCGCGGTCCACGTGCACGGCAATTTCGGCGCCGGTGTCGACGAAGACCACGTCGAAGGATTGCGCCTGGCGTTCGGCGATCCATCGCGCCACCTCGTCGGCTCCGCCGGAGACGGTCTCGCCGATGGCGAACTTGGCGGGATCGCCGGTCACGGCGCTGGTGAAACCGCCGGTGAACGGCGAGGTGGTGACGGTCGTCTGCGAACGGGCATAGGCGTTGCCGGCCGCTTCGATGCCCCTGGCCAGGATGCGCCCACCCAGAAAGCCGACGGCATTGGTGATGCGCTGGCCGGTGACGCAGGGAATGCCGCGACGGTCGGAAATCCAGCCGAGGGGCTTGTCGGCGTTGCCGGTCGTCGCCGGCTGACCGGAAGCTTGAGCGCTCTGCTGAGTCTTTTGCTGCAGGCTCTGGTCGTCGGACGACAGGGTGCGAATCGTGCCGTCGTCGAACACGTAGGTCACGGAATGGATCGCGCCCCGGACGCAGGACAGCGTCCAGTCGCCGATGGCGGTACCGGTAAAGATCATGCCGTCGACGCCGGGAATCTCGAGACCGTTGGCGGCCAGGTTCTCGCTGCCGACGATGACCTTGAAAGGGTAGGGGTCCTCCACCTGGCCCTTGACCGGCACCCGGCCGAGGAGGGCCGTCATGCCGGTCGAGCCCACCAGGGTGGCGTTGCGCGGTACGGTGTAGGCTGGTTCCGGCGGCGGTGGCGCATTCGGCTGGCCCGACGGCCCGCCCCCGAACCCCACATGGTCGAGAATCGGATTGCCCTCCGTGCCGGTCTCGTGCAGCAGGCTTCCGCCGTCCTGCACGGCGGTTCTGGCCTTGCCCGCCAGGGCGCCGACCGATGAACCGGCCTTCTGCATCAGTGTTGGTCCCAAGGGCTCCACCCAGGCCAGTTCATCCAGTCCCGCCACATCGTCCAGGCCGAGCCCCGGCGGAATATCGCTGCCGACGGTCGGCACCGGTGGCGCGGTATGGGTCCCGATCCTTGCCGCCATGGCATCCAGCCGGTTCGACAGCTGGGCGATGGCGGAATCCCGTTCGCCTAAAGCCTCCCGGCGCAAGTCTTCCTTGACCTGATTGCTGACCTGGGCGGCGATTTCGTTGCGCTGTTGCAATAGGCTCTGATTCTCGCGGCGGAGCTGGTCGGTCTGCGATTTCATGTCGGCCACCTGGGCCGTGAGCGAGCGGATCGTATCCGCCGGCGAATCGGCATCCGGCGCGGGCGGCTTGGGCACTTCGCTGAGGAAACCCGCCGGGTTCCCGGACTCATGCTTGCGGGAACAGGATTTGACGCCGATGAACAGCACCATGCAGATGGCCAAGGCTCCCAACAGCGGCAACAATTTGTTAGCGCCCATCCAGCGCCTCCTCGAATGCCCGATCGGAAATCAGATAAGCGGCGGTGGTATCCTTTTCGTCGCCTCGAGGAAAGAGCCGGGCATGCTGGAAGACGCAGGTCCGCCAGGCGCCGCGCAGGTTTCGGGGATCGAGCGTCAAGTCCTCGAAGGTCTTGTTGCGCAGCTTCACGGCGGTGACATGCAGCGCTCCCGAACGCCAGGCAATAATCGGCGTCGCCTCCACCGTTCCGCCGCGGACCAACTGGGACGTGGCCGACTGGACGACCGGCACGCGGTAGACGCCTTCCGGCACCCGCAGCAGGCGTTCCGGCGCATAGAGATGTTGAGCCGCCATCCGGGTCAGGGTGACGTAGTCCTGCTGGAGCGGGCGTTTGACCTGCGATTCGGCCGATAGCCCGGAATGGGCCGACCCTATCGCTGCTGTGCCGTCGCTGGCTTTCCGTGTGTCCTCGGGCAGCGTGACCTCGACCGGCGCGGCCGCACCGGTCTGTTCCGATGCGGACAGGTCCACCAGATAGGTATTGCCCGAGCCGATGGCCTGCACCTGGATTCGGTGCACCTGGAACGCTTTGTAGGCGGTCCAGTAGACCGTGCCGTCGACGATCTGGGTGCGGAGCACGTCCTTGCCGAGATCGGAGGGAAGGCCGACGCGGACCGGCACGGAAAACGAAATCATCCGCTCACGATTCACCGGCAGCGCGATGGAGAGAGGCATCTTGTTCCAGATCAGACGTTCCGGTCCGGGCGAGTTCAAATCCACTGGTTCCGGTGGAGCCGGTTGGGTCAGCACCGATGGGGCGATGGTGGGCGCCTGGGCCGGATCATCGGCGAAAGCGAGTCCTGCCACGACCATGCACATCACGATGGGCAGCTGGAATCTCATCCCCGTTGCTCCTGAACCGGTTGACCGGGTTTGTCCGGCTCGAGGCGCTGCGGTCTCGGCGGATCATAGCCGTCGAGCGCGAGTCCCCAAGGGTTGGTTTCCGGGTTCACGTCATAGCGGATCACCCGGAGTGGATAACGGACGGATACGCTCTTCACGGACATGCCGCGGACGTGCTCGTCGATGTGGAGATCCAGCATCACCGTCCAGGCGCCGTTGCCGTGGATCGTGACGCGGCTTTCCTCATAGCCGTGGCCGGGCACGTCCTGCACCGCGCGGATGCGGTCGGACAGTTCGCCGCGCTTGGCGCGCTGCTCCAGATCGGCCTTGAGTTCGTCGATGAAACGGGGCGTCAGATAAGCCGCCATGCGGTAGATGGCGACCCCATAGTCCTTGTCGCCGCTGTCGGGCCAGTAATTGATCTGCTGAAAAATGTAGCGGGCGAAGGCGTAGACGTTCTGGGGTTCCGGCATTTCCGTCCTGAGCACCGCTCCGGAGCGGAGGTCCGGCGGCAGATGCACGCGCACGTCCTTCTTGGCCTCCTCCCAGCCGTGCCAGAGCGCCAGAATGATGAGCAGTAGGGCGCCCGACACTCCGCGCAGGGTGGCGATATGGGCCTTGAGGTTCTCGTTTTCGCTGCGGTAGCGGAAGCCCATGCTGGCTTACCTTCTGCCATCCCGTCCCAGGCTCAATTGGCCCCGGTGGCGGAACAGCCCGCAGGACGATAAGCCCCGCCCATGCAGCGAGATGCGGAGCTTCTGCTGGAAATAGAAATCGGGACGGTCGCGCTTCAGCCGCTGGAACACCGTGGCGCCCAAGGTCACCGCCCCGATCACCACGATCAGCGCTCCGCCGAGGCCGATGGCGACGTTGCCGAATAGAAAACCGACCACCAGACCCGCGGGAAAGCAGATGACTCCCGCCACCTTGATGGCGACGGACAGTTCCGAGTCCGAATAGCCCCGGAAGATCACCGGCTCGTGGTTGAGCCGGTCCGCGAGCATGTCGTCGTCTTCCATTATCAGATGACGTTGGCGGCCTGGCCCAAGAGATACGACACGAACAGGAACACCGCCGCGCCGGCGACGTTGGACAAGCCGATCTCGCCCCATTCCTTGCGCCCGTTCCGAACCTGATTCAGGTCCGCGAGCGCCATCCAGCCGAGCCAAAGGAACCCGGCCACGGCGAGAAACAGCCCGATGATGATGCCGCCGTCCTTGATATAGCCCTTGATGAGACCCAGCCAGTCCGAGGCCGCCGGGGCCGTGCTCGGCGCAACCGGCGCGGGCAGAGCCGCCAGCGCCTGATCGGCGGCCACGGCACAGACTAGGCCGACCGTTGACAGACCTTGAAGCAGAGGACGTTTGTTGGGATGCATGTGCTCACACTCCATTTGATCGAAGAGATGCCAAACGGCGATTACCGGATCAGGAAGATCAGCAGCAGACTGAGCGCCGCCGCCCGCATCAGGCCCCATTGCAGGTCCATCAGGCCAACACTCCCGTCCCGCCAATCGCGCCACAGAGCCAAAGCGATCCAGGCCAGCCAGAGCAGGACACCCACGGCGGCGACCGAGACCACGGTCATTTGCAGCGTCGCGGCGTCGAGTCCGGAACCATGAACGAAGGCGGCGGATGAAGCGGCGTCGATCGCCATCAGCCGGATCTAGCGGCGGTAATCGCCCTTGAGCGGGGGAAACGATCTCGGTTCGGAGCGGGGTGTCTCGATGTGCTCCCGGATACCGAGCTTGATGTACTCCAGATCCTGTTTGAGCCAGGGGTAATGGAATCTGACGCGGGCATCCGGGTTAGCCTGCGCCTCGGCTTCGGCGATCAGCGGCTTCAGCGCATCGATCTCATGAATCACCCGCGCCAGCGCCGCCCGCTCGCCGTCATCATCGGCCAGGGCGACCGTCGCCCAAAGAAGAACCACGCCAAACAGCCCACTCTGCATCGGATCGTCTCCTGTTCCACTCGGAGTGTGAGAGTGCGGCGAATGGGAAATGAATTCAAAGAAAAACCGTTTGTTTGTACGTAGCGGTTTGAGGCATTGAGGAGAGCGTTGACTTCCGAACGGCAAACGAAATGTATCGGGGTAGCCGGGAAGACCTAATCGTTACATTCTGGCGAATGGCAGGTTAAAGACCGGTAATTCAGTGCCCCCCATTGTTGCCAGCCATGTGCCCGAAGCCAATCGTCGTAGTGTGTCCATAACTGTCGAGTGATTCACCCAACATGCCTCCGTTATACTAATTAGGATAAGAGAACGGATCTTGCCGTAACGATGCATAAGCATTGGCTACAGTCCCAAATTCGCTCACGGCAGGAAAAAGAACAAAATTGCGAGCTAATAAGGGGGACTCGATGGATAGGAATACGAACGAGCAGCCTTACGGCGAAATCAAATCACTTGCGCCGTCTCAACGTATCGAGGCGACGCTCGTCTCTAAGCTGAATCTCGCATACTTTCAAAACGCAGTCCCGATGCTCCGGGAGCTCAGCATCGTGAATGATGCGATGGAGACCACAAAGGATCTCGAACTCCGAGTCGAATCCTTTCCTGCGTTCCTCAAACTAAAAAGATGGCGAATCGATGAAGTCGAGGCTGGCAGTCGGTATCACATCACCGATCTGGACGTTCAGCTCGATGGAGCGCTGCTCGCTCGTTTGACCGAAGCCGAGAAGGCGTCGGTCTCTTTCGTTTTGTACCGGGTCACTGAGAAACCCGAGGAACTGGTGCGACTCGATTGTACCGTCGAACTCCTGCCTCGGAATCAGTGGGGTGGCCTGTCGGATATGCCGGACTTGGTTGCTGCCTTCGTTCAGCCGAATGAACCGGCCGTGGAGCGCTTGCTCAAGCAAACCGCCGAGATTCTTCGCAAGAACGGAAAAAGCCCGGCGCTGGACGGCTACAGCGGCGGCCCGAAGCGGGCCTGGGAGCTGGCTTCCGGCATCTGGAGCGCGATTGCATCGATGGGGCTGGACTACGCGCTACCGCCCGCGAGCTTCGAACACACGGGGCAGAAGATTCGTGGCCCGGCCCAGATCGCCGAATCCAGTTTGGTGACTTGCCTCGACCTGGCGCTTCTGTTCTGTTCGGCAATTGAACAGGCGGGTCTAAATCCGCTGCTGGTCTTTACGAAGGGCCATGCATTTGCTGGTGTCTGGCTCAAACCGGAAGAATTCTCGACCACTGTGGTCGATGATGTCACGGCGCTGCGCAAGCGGGTCAAGCTGAAAGAACTGGTGCTGTTCGAAACTACCCTCGTCACTCAACGTCCGGCGCCGCTGTTCTCATTTGCGGTCCAGTTCGGAGCGCAACAGATTTCCGAAGAAAAGGAAGAAGCCTTCGAGCTGGCGGTAGACATTCGCCGCGCGCGCCTGCAGCGGATCAAGCCTTTGGCGAGTGCCGAAACGAACGCAGCAGCGGAACCCGTCGAGACATCCCAAGTAGCCGAACCACCGATCGAGGACGCGCCCGATCTGCCGGACGACGAAATTGCCGAACTCGACTCCTCCACCCTCAACCCAAAGGATCGGCTGATTCGCTGGCAACGTAAGCTGCTTGATCTGTCGCTACGCAATAACCTGCTGAATTTCAAAGGTGGAAAGAAATCACTCAAACTTGAAGCGCCGGAACCGAGCGCCCTCGAGGATCTCCTGTCTGAAGGGCATGCCCTGAAGGTTCTGCCCAGACCCGACCTCATGGACGGCGCCGACCCGCGCAATCAGGCCATCCATGAGGCACGTGCGCGGGAAAATCTACGGCGCGGGCACGCGCTCGATGCCCTGAAGCGTCGTGAAGTATTCGCCGACGTTCCCCAGGAAGAGCTCGAAGCGCGGCTGGTGGAGTTGTACCGCATGGCTCGCAACACGCTACAGGAAGGCGGCGCCAACACTCTATTTCTTGCGATCGGCTTTCTGTCCTGGGTACGGGACGACAAAGCCGGCCAGCGTTATCGCGCGCCTTTGATACTCGTGCCGGTAACACTGAATCGCAAGAGCGCGCGTTCGGGTTTCACCTTGACCTTGCACGATGACGAACCACGCTTCAATCCGACGCTGATCGAAATGCTGCGCCAGGATTTTAAGCTCAACCTTGGAATCGCCGATGGCGAACTGCCCAAGGATGACGCTGGCCTGGACGTGGCTGCCATCTGGAAGTCGGTATCCCATGCGGTAAAAGACATCAAGGGTTGGGAAGTAACGGAGGATGTTGTGCTGGCAACATTTTCCTTTGCCAAGTATCTGATGTGGAAAGATCTGACTGAGCGCACCGACCAGCTGCGCGAAAACGCGGTGGTGCGCCACCTTATCGATACTCCGCGCGAGCACTTCCCCTCTGGCGTGGCTTTCCCGATCCCTAATCAGCTCGACCGTGAATTCAGGCCGGAACAGACCTTCTGTCCGCTACCGGCGGATTCCTCTCAGCTTTCAGCCGTCATGGCGGCCGCACGCGGCAAGGATTTTGTACTGATCGGGCCGCCGGGCACCGGCAAGAGCCAGACCATCTCTAATCTCATCGCACAATGCCTGGCCGAAGGTAAGCGGGTACTCTTCGTCTCCGAAAAGATCGCGGCTCTCGACGTGGTGTACCGCCGGCTGCGCGAAGTCGGCCTAGGCGAATTCTGTCTTGAGCTGCATTCCAGCAAGGCGCGCAAGCTGGACGTACTGGCGCAACTGCAGAAGTCCTGGGAGGCGCGCGGCGATATCGACCCCGAAGTATGGCGCGCCGAAGCCGGGCGTTTGAAAAGACTGCGTGACGAACTCAATGCCTATGTCGAGCGCCTCCATTTCCGGTATGCGAACGGCATGACCATTTTCGATGCGATCGGCCGTGTAGTCGACGGTAAGGATGTACCGGTGCTGGGCCTGTCCTGGAGTAAAGCAAACGCTCACGACAGAGCGGCCCTGGATGCCCTGCGTGAGCTGGTTGACCGCTTGGACGTGAACGCACAGGCAGTCGGACAGGGAGCCTTGCTGGACCATCCCCTTGCAGCTATCGGCCATAGCGATTGGTCGCCGAGCTGGCAGCAAAGCGTAATCGACGCCGCACGCAGTGTTATCCCAGCCGCCAATGCATTGGAACAGGCCAGCGAGCGGTTCGTTCAGGCAGTCGGGCTCCCCCGCGTGGCACTCGATCATCGGGTGCGGGGTGCTTTCGCCGTGCTTGCCCGCATACTACCGAAAGCTGCTGGGCACGACTGGCGCTTCGTTCTGCGCGTTGATGCACGTTCGATCGCCGACCGACTGAAAACAGGTACTGAGCTTCTGATCCAACATCGGGCATTGCGCACAGCGCTCTCGCCGAACAGCGCAGAGATCGTCGTTGGTGCCAACCCCAATCAGCAAGAGTTGCTCGACGAGATTTTCCAGGCGAAAAGCAAACTGTCGGTTCGGTATGACGAAGAAGTCGAACGATTGAATCTCCCTGAGCTTGAAGCCGCTTGGAAAAAGGCGGAAAAAGCGATCTGGCCGGCATCGTGGTTTCGGAAACGCAAAGTTCGCAAACAACTCTCCACTGTGATCGCAGGACGAGACAAGCCGGACATCGCACAGGATATCCGTTTGTTGGCCAGGATGGCGGCCTTACGCGAGCAAGGCTTAGCGCAGGTCGAACAACAGCTTGCCGATTACGACGATCTGCGGGAGATAACCGCGGGCCTCTGGAATGGCCTGAAAACTCGTGTGGAAGAAGTCGAGCATGTACTGAAGTTTCAGACTGCGCTTTTCACCGCTATAGCGAACCTAGCCAGTACCCCCGAACAGATCGGCGCCGTCAAATCGCCGCTGGAACGCCTGATCGGCGATGGCAACGTGCTCCTGGAATCAGGTGGTCCAATCACAGCGGCGGGCGAAGAGTATCTGAAAGCCTGGGAGGCGTTGCAGCCAGCCATAGATCGCCTGTCCGCTGTCGCGAATTTTTCGGACTCCGCCAAACTCAATTTCGGCGAGCTTACGCTCGGCGAACTCGCCGAGCGATGCGCAAGCCTCGTTCGCTTCCAGCACCGACTGAATGCCTGGTGCGCCTGGCGCAAGGTGCGTGATCAGGCTCTGGTGCTCGGACTGGCGCCGCTCGTAGAGGCCATCGAACACGGCACCGTGGCTCAGGGCAACATACGCCGGGCGTTCGAGACCAATTACAGCCGCTGGTGGTTGAACGCAGCGGTAGACGAGGAGTCGGTCATCCGCGGCTTCGTGTCGGCCGAGCAGGAAAAGCGCATCGACGACTTCCGGAGGCTCGACGACCGCTTTACCGAGCTGACCCGAGCCTATATCCGGGCCGGGCTGTGCGCGGAATTGCCCACCCAGGACAGCGTCACACGGAACTCGGAGTGGGGAATTCTCAAGTATGAAATGAATAAGAAGAGGCAGCACATGCCACTTCGCCAGTTGATGAGCAAGATACCAGCGGCATTGACCAAGCTAACGCCGTGCCTGCTCATGAGTCCCTTGTCCATCGCGCAATATCTGGCCGCCGATGCTACCACGTTCGACGTAGTCGTCTTCGACGAAGCGTCACAAATTCCGGTGTGGGACGCGGTGGGGGCGATCGCGCGCGGCAAGCAGGTCGTCATGGTCGGCGATCCCAAGCAACTGCCGCCAACCAGTTTCTTCGATCGCGCCGAATCGGACCTGGACGACGAGGATGTCGAAGGTGACTTAGAAAGCATTCTCGACGAGTGCCTAGGGGCCAACCTGCCGACCATGAACCTGGCCTGGCACTACCGCAGCCGTAACGAGAGCCTGATTGCCTTCTCGAACCACCGCTACTATGGCGGCTCGCTCGTAACCTTTCCGTCGCCGGTGACCGAAGATCGGGCAGTGAGCTTCCACTATGTTAAGGGTGTGTACGAAAAAGGCGGAGCACGCATCAACAAGGCTGAGGCTAAGGCGCTGGTTGCCGATCTTGTGAGGCGGTTGAAGTCGCCGGGCTTCCGCGAATCCAGGCTGACCATCGGCGTGGTCACGTTTAATGCCGAGCAGCAGGTACTGATCGAAGACTTGCTGGACGAAGAGCGCCGCAAAGACCCGTCCATCGAGCCTTACTTTGCGGAGATGGAACTGGAACCCGTGTTCGTGAAGAACCTGGAAAGTGTTCAGGGCGACGAGCGCGACATTATGTATTTCTCCATCACTTACGGCCCGGATCTCCATGGCGCGGTGTCGATGAACTTCGGCCCCATGAACCGCGACGGCGGCGAGCGCCGCCTGAATGTCGCCATCACCCGCGCCCGCCACGAGCTGCGCGTGTTTTCCAGCCTCAAGGCCGAACAGATGGACTTGGCGCGGACCCAAGCTGCGGGCGTGCGTGACCTCAAGCACTTCCTCGAATTTGCCGAGCGCGGCCCGCGCGCCCTGGCGGAAGCCACTCACGGCAGCCGAGGTAGCTTCGAAAGTCCCTTCGAGCAAGCGGTAGCCGCCACTCTCGCCGGCAAAGGCTGGGAACTGCACACTCAGGTCGGTGCTTCGGCGTTTCGGGTCGACTTGGCGGTCGTGCATCCCGACGCATCGGGCGTTTATCTGACGGGTATCGAATGTGATGGGGCCACCTACCACCGATCCGCCACCGCCCGTGACCGGGACAAGCTGCGCGAACAGGTTCTGCGCGGGCTGGGCTGGGAGATTCTGCGCGTCTGGTCGACCGACTGGTGGATTGATCCCGAAGGCACACTGGAGAAATTGGACGAGAAGCTCCGGTCGCTCCTCGAAGCGAGCCGTATCAAGCGCGCCGAAGCAGCCGAGCAGGAGGAAAGTGCGCGCCTCGTTGCGGCAGAGGCGATTGCCAAAGCCAGGGAAAATTCGGCTGCCGGCACGATCCTCGATGTACTCGGAAATGGCAGTGGCCCAAGTATCATCACGGGTGAATCAATCTCAAGGGCGGCGCATAGGAACATTGACCTTTTCGCTGATCATGCGCCAACCGAGGGATATGCCAGGAACGTCAGTGAAACACTGATCACGCCGTCCGCCGTGTTTGTGGAAGCGGACCCGACTTCTGTGGTGGATTGCATCAATCCGGAAGCATTCTTCGATACTTCTTATGACTCCATGCTGACCCGGATGATTGCTCATGTCGTCGAGGTCGAGGGGCCGGTGCTGGACGCGGTACTCGCCCGCCGCATAGCCAGAGCGCATGGTTGGCAGCGTACTGGGTCGCGCATCCTGGAGCGAGTCGATGCATTGGCGGCCAAATCCCATCGGGCGACTCAGGAAGACGTCGGCACCTTCTACTGGCCAAACGGACGCGATCCGGAGGCACCGGTTCCTTTCCGGCGGGCGGCGGATGAATCCGCCCGAGCCGTGGATGAAATTTGCATGCCCGAATTGATGGCTCTGGCGCGGGAGGTGCTCGCTATGGGCAAGCGCGGGGAGGAAGTCATGATTGCCATGGCGAGGGAGTTGGGGATGAGACGTCTGGGGGCAGCGAATCGTGGAAGGATTGAGAGGGCGGTGAATGATACAGCTACGCAGTGATTGATGTACTCGCCAATCACAATGCCCGGCTCAGGTAGCGGAGATATTCAATCTCTTTTGCCTTGTTCTCAAGAAAACGATCAACTAAGAGCGAGTATCTATGCGAATTAGCAGGATTGTCATTCGGAATTTTCGTTCCTTTGCTCACCTTGATGTGGCCCTCGATCAGAACACCACATGCATTATCGGTGAGAACAATACAGGCAAATCGAACTTCCTTCATGCTCTACGGCTGTGCCTTGATGTTAATTTGCCCTCTGCATTTCGTTCACTATCTCTTAAGGACATCCATTCGCCCAGTGATGTCAGCCATCCAATGCAGGTGCTGATCGGCGTAGAGATTGTGGATTACAAAGACAAGACTAACGAAGAAGCTTTGGCGGGCGCTTGGCAGATTAAGCCAAACCTTGCACGCTTAATCTATCGGTTTCGCCCTAAGCATTCAGTCCGGGAAAACCTTGAAGCTGGAGATCGAAAAGCGGAGGACCTGGACCTCGAAGACTATCAGTGGGAGATCACTGGCGCTGGTGATCCGAAGCAAGACATGGCAGACGTTGATTGGAACGATGACATTGGCATTTCGATTCGCTTTTCCGATCTTCAGTCCTTTCTTGTTGTTTTTCTGCCGGCGCTCCGCGATGTCGAGTCCGACTTACGCCAAACGCGAACATCTCCGTTAGCTCGCCTTGTCGAGGTAACCGACATCGACCCAAGTGAGCAGGACTCATTGCTCGATGCACTGCGCAAAGCCAATGAAGCGATAGCTGCTTCTCCTACGGTTGCCACACTTGCGACGGCAATTGATGAGGCATTTAAGGCGGTCAGTGGCCCTGCGTTTGAAATGGATGTTGGACTCGGCTTGGCCGAACCTTCCTTTCAAGCCATTGTTCGGGCACTCCGAATTTTGCTTACCAACACCGCGGTCGAGAATTTCGATCCCGCTAACAATGGATTGGGACTGAACAACATTCTCTATATTTCAATTCTTATCGAATACTTCCAGAAACGCCTCAATCAGCAAAAGTCGGCCGGTCAGATCATCCTATTTGAAGAGCCAGAGGCACACCTGCATCCACAGCTTCAACTAGCCCTGTACAAAGCTCTAAGAGGTCTTCCTTTCCAGTCTATCCTTACGACTCATAGCACTCACATCACCGCACAAGCCGGGTTGGGATCATTCATTGTCCTGACTCATACAGGCGATCCAGCAACAGCTTCCGGGGTGCCGGTGCTCAACCCTGATTTTACAACCGAAAACATTCGTGACTTGGAGCGTTTTCTTGATGCTACTAAGTCCAATCTCCTATTCGCCCGCAAAGTAATGTTAGTTGAGGGTCCAGCAGAGCTCTTCTTGATCCCTCCGCTCGTCAAGAAAGTAATGGGTGTTGATCTAGATAGGGAGGGAATATCGGTCATCCCGATCTACGGTGTTCATTTTGATGTCTATTCCAAGCTCTTCAGCGCTGATTGCCTTCCCAAGAAATGTGCAATCGTTGGAGATGGAGACCTCAAGCCCAGCGATGCTAATCCAGAGGACGCTAGCAAAGATGAGGATGAATTACCTGCTCCCCCGGATCTTAAGACACTCGAAGGCGACTATGTCAAAGCCTTTGTCTGCGCCACTACCTTCGAAAGAGCGGTCACCATTACAGGTACGCTTGAGATGTTCAGCGCGGCAGCCGAGGAGATCGGTGCGCCAACTGTCGCAAAGAAGCTGCGCATGGGATTGGTTGCACTTAGCGAGCCTGGCCTGAACGTCGAAACGCGCCGTGAGATTCTCGACCCACTACGGGCATCCGTTCTCAGCACCGCCAAACGCGTCGGTAAGGCTCGCTTTGCACAGGTTGCGGCCCGGCACGTTAATAGAGCGACGAGCTTGCCAAGCTATCTGCGCGAAGCCGTTGAATGGCTGTGCGACTTGTGAGACTGACCGATGAACAAAAAGCGGCTATCGCCCACGATGGTCATATCTTGCTCTCAGCCTGTCCTGGTAGCGGCAAGACGCGGGTAATTGTCTCAAAACTGCTGAGAGCGGTGGAGTCCGTACGTGGGACTCCACGCGCTGCTGCTTGCATCACCTACACCAACACGGCTGTCCAAGAGATCGAAATGCGCCTTCGTCGTCACCTGCAGGTCGGTGACGATGCGTATTTCGACGTCAGCACAATCCACGCTTTCTGCCTCCAGTATATATTCCGCCCCTTCTGCTACCGTATAAAGGGCTATAAGAACGGCTTCCAAGTCCTGACGCAGGATAGCCAAGCATTTGCTGGCTTTGTAGAAAACGTATGTAGCGAGTCCGGGCGCTTCAATCTTGGCTGTAACGATTACGACGCGTTCGCTCAGCTACAGATCAGTGAAGCTGGAGAGCCGATTGGAGCTTCCGTGGCTAGTGGAAGTGTTTCAATGAAAGAGGCCAAACGGTATTGGCAGTTGGTTCGAGAGGCTGGTTATGCGGACTTCGCAAGCATTCTGTATTACTCATTGATTTTATTACGAAGGTTTCCCGAGATCGCAGATTACCTAGCATCGCGATTCGCTTGGATACTGATTGACGAATTCCAAGATACCAGCGATCTTCAGATTGAAATCCTATCGTTGGTTGCTGAGCGAGAACGGACTCGGTTTTTCCTCGTAGGCGATCCAAACCAGTCCATTTTCGGCTTTGCCGGAGCACGTCCCGATCTCGCCGACATTTTTGCTACCCGCATCAAAGCTCGAACCGATCTGTCGCTTTCCGGCAACTTTCGGTCCAGTTCGCCGATCATCGCACACGCTGAAAAGATCTTGCCGCGCACACCAGCCATGACCTCAATCGGGAAGGCTAAAGCCTATACAGAGGTGCCAACACTCCAACACACCGACTCGCCTTTCACCTTGTTGACCGATTATTTCCTCCCGGCCCTTGATGCTTTCGGAATTCCACTAGGGGATGCTGCGGTTTTGGCGCCTACTTGGTTCACCTTGTTTCCTCTCGGCCGCAAGCTGCGCGAGTACGGCATCAACGTCGTCGGGCCAGGTGCCCGTCCTTACAAGCGCAATCGCTTGTTTGCTCCATTGGCGGAGCAGGTGTGCAGCTATCTTACGGAGCCTCGCCCTGAATCACTGCCGGCGATTGAGCGCCAGCTATTCGAAATGGTGCTGAATACCACCGGCCAGTCGCGCTTCGATATTTTTAGCTACGATGGCCGAAGAATTGTGTTCCGATTGCTGGCGGAAGCTCGACGGCTAGGAGCGATGCACCTAGGAGCGGTTGAATGGTTGAATGTCACAGTAGCCGCGTTCGTGGATATCCTTGCGACGGCTGAAATGATCCCGACGTCCGAGGGAGACCGCCTAATCGAATCAGTTGGTGAAATGGTCGCTGACATGAAAAACAATAAAGTTGATGTTGTGAACCTGACAATTCCGGACTTAGGACTTTATGCCAATCCAAAATCAGCGCTGAAGCTCTTAACGTTACACTACGCCAAAGGGCGGGAGTTCGAGGCAGTCGCCATGATCGATCTCCATGACGGGCGAATTCCTAATTTTAGGGCAGACACGCAGGATCAGATTGATGAGGCTCGCCGCTTGTTTTATGTTGGAGTTACACGAGCCCGCCGTTATTTGCTCTATGGAACCGACTCTTCAAATTATCGAAATCGGCCGTCTCCATTTTTGGCTTTCTCAACGGGGCTTGGCCTTTGCTAAAGGTTGCTTAGCAAGCTTGGTAACACTGAAGGCTACTTCATACGTTTATACAAATCATTATTGACCTGAAAAGCGGTCACTTATGATTGATAGCTGAGAAGCAGTAGGCTGCAAAGACTTAGGAAACCTACGCCACTGCCCGAATCGCCCCCAACGACCTCGCCCAACTCCTAGGTCTCGCCACTTTGTCGGATGACAGATGAATAGCAAATTTGATATCTAGTCATTGCATCAAACAGCATTCGTTTCATTTGCTCCAGCCGTTTCTCGTCGATGGCGACGAGAGTGTCGTCGAGGATGATCAGCGTGGGACGCCTAGCCTCCCGCAATAGGCCCGCATAGGCGCGCGAGCTGATCATGCCCATTTGCTCGCGCGTGCCGAAGCTCAGACTTTCGAGGTCGTTCCGTTCAGTTAGATCGGGTACGTATCAGCGGGCCGGGCGAGAGGTATTCGGCGATGTCCAGGCAGGCACCGGGGAATAAGAGCGGAAGATGACGGTTCAGATGTGTTTGTAGCAGGGCTTGTCTTGCAGCACGTTCTAACTATAAACATTTGACGTTTCTAGTCGAAGGTCGGTGCTTCCCGACAGCAAAGCATGAGGTTTTTACGGAGAGTTGGAGTGAAATCAGTATTGCGCACTAAACGGTGAACTGGCTCAAAAACACGATCATCGTTGACCTGATTGCGACCGCTCAGACTGTATGAAGCTGTGTCAGAGATATTTTTTGAACGTCGCCGAACTCATCGCCAATACCAACGCGAATAGAACCGCGAACGGGACGATGACGGCATTAGGGTGAACCGTCGTGGGCCAGGCGAGATAAATGATCCAGGGTAGCGCCAAGGACGGTCCGATTCCGCGCTTTGCTAGATGGTAGATCTGCCCGTGCTCCCGCCCGCCGCCCCAGCGGCGAAGGTCGCGCTGGACCATGCCGTCGACGAGTCCGACCAGCCCCAGCAATCCGAAGATCGGCAAAGCCAAAATCAGTACCGCCACGCGGACGGCGTAGACCTGGGTGGCGATCATCGCGGCGTGAAGGTATCGCTTCGCGCCCCGGACGAAGGTCGATCGCTGCTGCTGAAACAAGGATTCCTGGGCCGGTGGTTTATTCTCCTCGGCCCGGTTCACCCAGGCTTCGATCCCGGTCTTTTGATAGAGACTTCCGTGCAGTTGCCCGGCCAGTCGTACCGCGAATGCGACTGGTTGATCGACCCATAGACTCTCGGTGAAATCCTCCCGCAGATAGCGCAATTCCTCCTCCAGCATGGCCTGGCTGCGCTTCGGTCCTTCCTCGGGCCAGAAGTAGCCGATGCACACCCACTCGAACAGGATGTTTCCGATCAGCCCCAGGACCAGCCAGAACACGAAGCCCAATAGCCCGATCAGCAGCCGTCCCCCTGGCCCCGGCCGCTTTATAGTCGCTGGTCCCGGACGGGATTCAGCCATTCCGGCTGCCCTCCCGCCACCAGTGTTCGGCCGTGGTGTATTTGCGGGCCATGGCCTCGGCGATCTGTGCCAGGTTTTCCGGGATATGGGGATCGTGGGAAGCGTCCGGCAGAGGCATGCGGATCTTCCACAGCTGTCCGCCTTCCAGCAGGGCGAAGGCCTGGCCCTTGGGCAGGGCCATCACGTCGGGCGGGGTGATCATCGGCGTTTCCGTCACCGTGATGCGGTCCTCGTTGCGACTGGTGAAGTCGACCTCCAGGGTCGGGTCCGAGGCATCGGTGACGCCGGAGACCAGCATCTTCGAATGGATCTCGACCGAATCCACCTGGCTGGTCAGCATCTCCGCCGTAGCCAGTTCCTTGACCCGCAGCATGATGAACGTGTTGAAGTTGCCTGCGATCTGTCCGGCCTTGGCGTGATTGCCGATGCGCGCCTCGATGTCGGACCAGGTTTGGGTATAAGCCGTCACCTGAAAGCCCGCCCCACCGGCCTTGTTGACCAGCGGAACGAATTCGTCGCCGATGAGTTCGTTGAATTCGTCCGCATGGAGGGAAATGACCGGCAGCGTCGCCGCTCGGCCGCTATTCGGCAGGCCCGCTTCGACGCCATGCTTGTAGATATGCCCGGCCACCGAGACGAGATCGGCGAACATGGCGTTGCCCACCGCCGAGGACACGGCCAGGTCGCTCAGGGCGTCGAGCCCCACGTAGACGATGCCCTTGCGCCGGATGACCTGCATCCAGTCGAAGATCGGGCGCGGGTCGCGCGTGTCCTCGTAATCCGGCGCCAGGAGTTCCGCCACCTTGCCGGAGATGAGCTTCTCCATCAGCGGCAGGAGCGAAGCGACCAGCTTGTCGAAATACTTCTTGTCGTACTCGAAGGCGGAACGGAGGCCGTCCGCCACGGCATCGTACAGCCCGTTCTCCTTGGCGTACTGCACCAGGGCGATGACTTCATGGGAGCGTCCCTTGAGTTCGAACGGCAAGTTCTTGTCGTTGACGTTGGCCGCCCGTTCCATCACTTCCCGCTCCCAGCCCTTCGGCGCCGCCTCGGCCAGCCAGTGGCGGTAATACTCCAGCAGCAAAGGTTCGATATTGTTGATGTGGCGGGTGATCTGCCGGTAATCCGGCCGCCGGCCCAAGGCCACCACCGCGCGGCCGATGATGTTGGTGAAGCGCCAGGCGAACTCCCGGAAGGCCGCCGAGTTGCCCTGGCTGGGCAAGGGATTGGTGGTGCGGGTGGCGATCTCGGTGATGCGCGAGAAATGGCCGACCGGATTGTAGCGGGAGGAAATCTCGGGATAGCCCAGATGGAACAGATGCAAAGTACTCTGGCGGCCCGCCCGGTGAGCCTCGGCGACGATGCGCTTCATCAGATCGGCATCGCCCTTGGGATCGAACACGATCACCACGTCGCCCCGGCGAATGTCCTGGGTGATGAGGATTTCCGCGAGACGGGTCTTGCCGACGCGGGTGGTCCCTAACACCAGGGTATGCCCGACCCGTTCGGCCAGCGGCATCCAGACTTCCGTCTCGTCCGGTTCGACCGCATGCAGGGCGATCTTGCCCCCGACCGGCGGCAGCGGCGGAACCGGATTCCACCAGGCGTCCTTCGCCAACCACTGGGCGACGTACCGCAACAGAAACGTCTTCTCCCAAGCGACTTCCATCCGCCGTGCCCAGTGATAGACCGGACCCGGTTCGACGTATTTCCGTGCCCAGGGCCGCTGGGTGTCGCGCAGGCGCTGAGTGTGCTGCTGTCGCCAGCGAAAGCCCTTGCCCAGAAACAGCTTGGTGTCGCTGACCGGAATCTTGTCCGCCGTGAGCCGGTACCTCGGCAGGCGTTTCAAATTGCGCTGATAGCGGATGATGTACCAGGCTTCGCGGGCGCGCTTGACGACCAGGAGGAACAACAGGACCGCCAGCCCGTAGCCTAGTTTCGGCGTCATCATCAGAAACCCCGGCGCGAACACCGCCACCAGTCCGACGCCTCCGGCGGTCACCGCCGACCACAGTTCGATGGGCGGCCGGAGCAGCGCCTCGATGGGATAGCGGTGGTGCCTCACTGCTCGATGCGGGTGGACGAGATCAGCACCGGATAATGGAAAAGGTCCAGGTGCCGGGCCAGTTCCGAACCCGAGGCCGGGAGGATCGGCAGATCGCCGGCGAGGGTGCGGATGCGCTCGAGATCCGTAGTGCTGTCAGCCTGGATCAGCATCCCGACCGCCTGGGGTTTCCGCAAGCGATCCCGATACTGCGCCAGCCAGCGCTTCGAAAAGTCGTCCGAGCCGATCAGGAACAGCGGGCGGCTCAGATACGGCAGGCTGGCCATAGTCGGTGCGACTTCACCGGGCGTCATTTCCGGGGTCCGGATGGGGAGTACTTGGCCGAGGAGTTCGGCAGGGGCGGGCAAGGAAGCGGGTATCTCGTTGGGGTGGATGGGTTCCGGTCTATCGAGATAATCCGTGATCGGTCGGGTCCGGCCGCTGCCGTAGATGACAGCAAGTTCGGCGTGAGCCAGGTCCGCCATCAGAATCAGTCCGATGAAGAGTAATCGCCGAATCCAGCCTCGATTCATGACGGTTCCTCACCGAGAGTAGCCAAATGCTTCCCGACCCGTTGGCGATACTGTTCCGCCCGACGCAGGCGCTTCGGTGTCCTACCGGGGGCATGATACCGGCCGATCGCCTCGGGCCAATTGCCCGTTCGCCGGTATTCTTCAAGGAGAATGCGGGAGCCGACACGGATGTTGTGGTAAGGCTCCAGCGCCTCCCAGGGCGTGCCGAGACGGTGATGATGGTGGTGCCAGTTCACTTGCATCAGGCCGACATCGATGAGGGTGATCCCTTTTTCCAAATAATAGGTCATCGCGGCATAAGCCTCTGCGCGAGTGGTAAACCGTTCCGGCCGGCCGCGGACATTGAGCGTCCACGGCCAAGGACGGAGCCGACCGGGCGCGACCGTGTGACCGCTCTCGGTCAGGGCAATGGCATACAAAACATCCGCCGGCACGCCGTTGGCTTTGGCGACGGCCGCATAGCCCCTGGGCACCGTCCCGGCAGAATCCGCTGAGGCGCCCCGGCAACACAGAAGAGCCGCGAGACCGATGTTACGGACCCGTCCAGTCCACATGGCTTTCGGCGTCATCGGTGACGAGGCGCCGCAACTTAGGGTTCTGTTTCAACGCCATCATCACGCCTGCTCAGAGGAGTTGATAGGGTTCGAGCGAGACCAGGGATTGTCCGCGCAGCCGGACGATCTTGGGCGCCGTCGCGGTTACGCCGGCCACCTGACTCAACTCGCCGCGATGACGATTGAAGGTGATGCGGCCCTTGCGGATGCGTGCGGCATCGAAACCCTGCTGGTCGATCCAATCTCGAATGGCGGTGTCGTTCGGCGTATCGACGAAATAGATGTCGAGTTGAACCTCGACCTTCGCCATCGACTGCTTGACCGCTTCGAGCGCCGATCGGCAGGCTGCGCAATCGTCCAGGCGGGTGAAGAAGAGGAGGCGATCCCCGGTCTGGAGATGGGATTCATGACGGATGGTTTTGAGCGCATCGACCTTGGACGTGTCGATTACAGTTCCGGCCGGGTTCAACTGCACCCAGGCTTCATCGTAGGCCCGCTGGAAGGCGAGGATACGTGCGGCGTCCTCCTTCATCATCTGCGCCCAGTGGCGGGCATACTCGCGCCGTTCCGCCTCGTCACGGGCGTGAATGCCGAGTACTTCGATGGGCGAGAGCGTACCCGGACTGACGCTGCTGCGAATGCCCCGCATCAGGGTTTCGTAGCGCCGCCATTCGGTTTCGCTCAGTCCCCACTGCTCCCGGTTGAAGCGACTTTGACTGGAAAACGGGTCATTCGGTTGCGGTTGCACGCGTTGTGCCGTAACTGACCGGGTCAAGGTCTCGGTGGTCTCGACCGATGAGGCTGCCAGCGGCACCGAAAGCAGACCGAGGAAACAGGCACGCCTTATCGCCATGCCGCATCCATCACCCGGCGATGGCCCCGACGATGCAATAACGTGACCGTCTGACCCTCGGCGCTCTCGACGGTCCAATCGCCGTAAGTCTCCCCCAGCTTGAGATCGAATCGACCGTTTTCGGTCCGAATGACGACGCGTTGCTCATTGCCCCACCGGTCGACCGATTCAACCGAAAAAGGCGGCGGCGACGGAGCCTCGGGCTCACGCCACCGCCGAGAGCGCCCCGCTGGAGGAAGACGTCGAGCTTTCACGACAGGCCGATCGGCCGCTTTCGCTTGCTCGGCAAACTGGTTGAATCGCTGCTGCAGGTTCTCCACATGGGTTTGCTGCTGGCTCAGCGCGTTCTGCATTCGATCCAGCACGTCCTGCTGGGTCGCCAGTTTGAGTTCCAATTCGTCGCACCGATGCGGATCGACCGATGGGGTATCCGGTGCCGTGATATGTTCTTCAGCCTGAGTGGGCGGGTCGACCGGAGCTTCGGGAGACTCATGAACCGTGTCATCCTGAGCCAAGCTGTCACTGGCGTCTGTCTGTGGAAACGGTAGCGGTGCTGGGTCCGACGTGACCTGTGTTACTTGTGCCGGTTTATCCTGAGTCTCGGCATCGAGTGCCGGGCTGGTGGGTGTCTCAGGTTTCTGGCCGCAGGCGACCAATAGCATCGCCGTTCCGACCAGTATGATCCAGGCTGAGATGGGGATTCGGCCTTTCATGGATGCGTTCATCAGATACCTCCCGCCTGATAGTTCGGGAGGAGTTCGTAGGTGACGACTCGGTTGACCGGATCCACCTGGAGGCGAAAGGCCTGCCCGCCGAGGACCCGCAAGGCGTCCTGCACGGTAATCGGTCCGAGATGGCGCTGGACATCGGGAACCGTCTGATTCAGCAGCACCTGCGCCTTTGGGCCGTGTTCATCGGGATCGGCCAGCCGGTATCCGGAACGCCGCAACAGATACTCCGCCGCGTCCTTGACCGTAAGAATGTCCTGCGGGAGTCGGACATCGACGACCGTGAGAAGTGGATCGATCTGTTCCGCGCTGGGCCTCGCCTTCACCACCGAGTAGCGCCCGGTTTGGACTTGGATCGGATCGAGGGCCTTGACCTGACGGGTTCCGAAGACTGCCGGATTTGTTTGACTGTCAGAACGATTCGCTGCGGGATTTGCATGCGGTACAGACAGACGCTTCGTGTGTCCGGCACAGCCGGTCAGCACCAGGCTGAGCGCCAGAATCGGAAGCAGTGTGGGGTAGGGAAGCTGTCGCATCGGCGGCCCGCATCGATGATGTTGCGCCGATGGTGCAAGCATTATCCGGTGGATTCAAACGGAAACCGTTCATCGATTCGTGGGCGGTTTAGCTACAGGCTTTGCCAGTTCCATTTATTGGATGACGGATACCCTTTCGGGCAAGCCCCTTTCCATTCAAGCCCCTTCCAAGTAACTTTTCCCTTCTTTTCCGGACCCTTTGGCCTTTTCACCTTTTGCCTTGGCTCTTCGTAAGGCGTGGTTGCGTGACTTTGAGTAGTGATACCAATTGACGCGGCCGACACTGCGTACCAGACCGGCCAAACCTAGATTCTCGGTCTGTCATTGGCCCGATTTATTCGGACGCAGTGAAGCCTTTGGAGAACTGTTCCAACAGGACTTTGGCGTATTCCAATACATCATCACGCACGCGAATCGCCCTCGACATATCGGTGATGAGGCGATCCGTAAGCTTAATATCGTCCAGCAATTTGCCCAGTTCGCTCCGGGTTTCTGGAGAAGAAACGGTTGCGACATCGTGCCCCAGAAGCCATGCGCCAGTCAGCTCAATTTCATAGCTTACTGATTCCAGCACTGTCAGAGCATCTTCGTAGATCCTGTCCTGGTTACCCGCCTCGTGATACCGACGGAGTAGTGTGAGCAGATCGATGGCGTCCTTGGGGTCTTCTCGGCCACGGTCAATCCAAGCAAAGAGTTTGAGGATGGCGATTCCCGGGAGGGAGGCAATCGATACGACAAGTCCGGGTTCAACTTCAACTGGCACCGCGGATACCAAGGCATCTCGGTAGCCGGCGACATTCATTAGGATACTCATGTCCGGCGGCCAAGCGATGGTATTTTTTTCGACTTCGAGCCCACCAAACGGGATTAAATCCACGACGAATTTACGCCTACAGCCTTCTGGTTGGTAAAGCAGCCGCTGCATTACCCGTTCCATTTCTTGAAAACCGGAGCCGGTGACAAGATATCTCTTGATCGCCTTAAACTGGTCCCAGTTTTCAACCGCAAAAGCAAAATCGATATCGCGGGTAGCACGTTCAGCCTGCAGCCCGAATACGTGCTCAAGCAAGATGATTCTGGCGGTTGCTCCTACCAGGAAGGCTTCCAGACCCAGAGCAACTGATGCATTCTGAATTTCTCTTAGGACCGCGAGGGTAACAGGGTCGATCGGGCGCTCAGCCCTGGGTGCCAGAACCATTGATGCTCTGCTCATAGATCATGCGCGCCGTTTCAAGATTCCGTGGATCGAGGGTGGCGAGAAGGTCCGCATAGACGAGGATCGGTGGCACGGTTTCGGACAGGGTGCCATCGGCTGGAAAATTCCAGAAGGCATCCAATACCTCGATTTCACCTTTAGGATCGGCACGCAGCTTGTTTTCGATCACTAGCTTCGTGAGATTTTGACGAACGTTTTCGGGTCGGAGATATAGAGTGAAGGTGTTGGGCCTCAAATAGCCGGTCAGCTTGTCGGCCGCGACTTCGCCGCCCCATTGGGCTCCGTACCGGGTGACATCGACTTGCCGCCACCAGTTCGGAGTCGGAGCATGAAACCGTCTTGGGTTTAGCTTCGGACGGAGCTTGATGGGATAGTTGGTCACCCATTCGTCAATCAATCGCTTGCGCTCCAGAATGCGTCGCGCGCCCATTCCCTTGCCACCAATGGCGTAACCCCTGTTATGCAGATCCGAGAACACTTCTCCCACCGCCCCCAGCGCAACGCCGGCCGCTCGATTGATCTCGCGATAAGGTGCATTGACCAACTCGGGACGGCATAGCAGGACGAATATCACTCTAAGGGCAGTTGCAGTACCTGCACGAGGCGCTTCCGCAGTCGTGATATCCATCCCCTCCTTGGCTCGAGGGCGCAGTCCTTTCACGAATATAAACAGGCCTAAGTCATGAAGATAGGCGTTGCCGTTGGCATCGATGAACTGCACGTCCAGTTCACGGCATTTGTCGGCCATTTCAGCGGTGATCCGCGGGGCCACGAGTAAGCCGGGCTGCTGAAATGAATCGAATCGGTTCCTGACTTGGCCGATCGCGGTAAAGCGATCGATTCGTTTGATTTCAGCCCTATAACGATGGGGCTGACCGGCTACGTCGATTTCCACGGCTGCATCGACTCTGACCCCCTGTTCCAATAAGGGCTCCGCGGCGATGATTTTCCCAGTCAAGCCAGTGGTTTCCTGCAGCGCGGCTAAGGCACGCTCCAGGAGGGCTTGCTCCTGGTGATGCAGGGATTCTTCTCGATGGCGAAGCGACATGTTCACATTGAATCAAATGTTCACGTAACGTGAACATTATAATATAGTGAACACAAGATCAAGCGAAATGTTCACGTAATGATCATGTTCACGATGCATGAACATGATCATTACGTGAACGTCGCGGGTAATCGGAAGACGGAGTGTCCATGAACTGAAAATCGAGTCGGCGCCCGCCTCGATAGAGCCAGGCATGAGTTCAGATGGATTTCCGATAGCTACCGAAGTGCCCTATACGGCCAGAAACAGAGGTTGCTCTTACCGTCTGAAATTCGGCGAGGCTGTGTGAAAACACGAAAATTGAAGATCGGGTGGAGAGGTTCTGCTGCGCGTTGCCTAAACTTCCTGCCGACGTGGAGTTAACGATTAAGAATTCGCTTGTTTGTGGCAGGTGGATGGAGTGAATTCCACCTCGAGGTGGTTCGCTCGTGAGTTTTCACACAGCCTCGCCGACAAGCGGCCGGTGTCGCTGAGCCGCTGAAGGACCGCCTGTGGCTAGGAGGCGTCAATCGGCAAATTGAGTCGATTGCTTTGGATTGAGGGGAGATGGACGCATTTCCGTCACTCGCAGGTAGGCGGTGTCCATTCGGCTGGGAACGCGCAGTGGAAAAATAAAGGGCATCCCGGATGGAATGCCCTTGTTTCGTCTTGATGAAGTCGATCAGCGAATCAACCGCTTTGCCAGCGCGACTTCCAAGCTGTCGCCGTCCTGGTTCAGCACATCAAGGCCCGTCTCCGGCATATCGCCCGAGGTCGACTGGCTGACGGCGATCTTCTTGGCCATGAGGCTCAGGCAATCGATCTGCGCCGTACTCTCGTAACCGAGGTAGAACACGTCGACCGGCTGCGTCTGCCCGATGCGCCAGGAGCGCCGCGAGGCTTGCTGGACCGTGTACACGTTGAAACCCGACTGCAGGAACACGATCGCCGGGAAATCCAGCAGGTCCAAACCGGTCTTGACCAGGTCCGGATGGCAGATCAGGACGTCGATGCCTCGATCCACTTGATCCAGGATCCAGTCTTCGCGCCTGGACGTCTCGACACTGGACCTCAGGACCGCCGCCTTGAAGCCTTCCGCCTGCAACAGGTGCTTGAGCCGTTGCGACGTGTCCCGCGTGCCGGTGTAGATAGTGTAGGCCAGCACCCGGCGGCCTTGTGCCTTCTGTTCCCGACAGAGCCGGATCAGCTCCCGTTCCTTGGGCGCGGCCTCCAGGTCTCCGAAGACCGGCCCGGTATAAGCCAGCAGCGCTCCACTTCGCGGGTGTTTGACCACTTCCTCGCGGAAAGCGCAATCCGGCCAGGCCAGCAGCACGTTGAGCACCATCCCCAGCAAGGTCTTGTCGCCCTTGCGAAGCGCCGCCTTGAGTGCCTGGACCAAGTGGCTCCTCAGGCTTTCATACTGCTTCGCCTGGATTTCGGTCATGCCGACGTTCACGAACTGCTCCCGATAGGGCGGCAGCACGTTGTCGCCGATGTCCCTCAGTTTCAGGAAGGCGGTATAGGGCAGAACGTAGCGGGCGATGCCCTTCGGTCCGAATCCCGGCGCCTTCTTGGTGTGCACCGTGACCTTCTTGCCCTTGGCCGTGCGGTGGCTGCCGTCATCGGTTTCTTTGAACACGTCCTTGAGAACGCCGTGCTCGCGCATGAACGCGAGCGCCGCCGGCGCGAGACTCCCGCGCCGGTTGGCCCGGTACCCGTCTTCCCGCATCCGGCGGCCCAAGATCCGCCAGAGCAAGAAAAAGAGGTCATCCGCGTAGCCGCCCATGAGCGTCCCGGTCAACAGCAGCACCTTGCGGCACTTGCCCGCCAGGACGCCCATGGCCTGGCCTTGCGCCGAGCCGTCGTTCTTGTACTCGTGGCCTTCATCGACCACGAGGAGATCGAAGAACCCCTGCGGCAGATACCGCTTCACATATTCCGTGGGTTGGTAGCCGCCCTGGCCGAAGGCGAACTCGCGGGTGGCGAGTCCGCGCTCCAGGCGCAAGGCCTGCCGGTCGTTGAAGACCAGTTCCCCCTCGTCATCCATCAGGTTGACGAAGTCGTAGGGGTTATCGCCCAGCATGTCGGCCAGGGCGTCCGGCCTGAACCGCGTCATCAGCTTGTCGGCGATCTTCGGGCCGATGGTCGGCAGCTGGCACAGCGCGTCCCGGACGATCGCCGTCCGGTCCTTCTGTGTTCCCGGCCGCTTGAGGCTCCAGAGGGCCGCCCCGCAACCGGGGCACGCTTGCCGCCGTTCATCGCCGGCGCCTTTCAGGAAACGCTCCAACGCCATCCCCGCGCCGTCCTCATCCGTGAGGATCGTGCTGCAGTCCGGACACGCCGCGTAAGCCGTCGTTCGCAGGAACGAGATCGACTGTGGATTGTTGGCCTCGGTGTAGACTCGCTCGTGACGCTTCCGCGCCACCGCGACGGGTCGCCAGTCGAAGCCCATCCGCATCCGAACCCGGCCGATGACATAGAACTCGGCAAGGTCCGCCTCGTCGGGCTTTCGGATCCGCGCCCGGATCGTCAGGAGCTGTCGGAGCGTATCCGGGCCGTTCAGAACCCAGACCTTCGCATTCGGCACCGTCTCCAGGATTTCCCGCCGCCACTTGTAGACCAGATGGGGCGGCGAGATCACCAGGGTGCGCCGATAGCCTTCGGCTTTCAGAACCGCGGCCGTGGCGATCGCCATCATCGTCTTGCCCGTCCCCATCTCGGCATTGATGATGGCCGCGTCCTCGTCCGCGTCCACCAGCAGCGTTGTCACCGCCTGTACCACCTCCCGCTGGGCGGGAAAGGGCGTGCGCTTGAGACTTTCCATCACCGCGTCGCGGCGCGGATTCGGTCGGCCGTCGTAAACCGGCGGATTCTGTCGGGAGACGGCCTGCATCAGCCCGTCGCCGAAATCGGCCACGAACTGCGACAGGGAAATCACCTCCGCCGAAACCGCCGGTGCCGGTTCAATACCGGCGGATTCCGCACTTAGCTCGGAATCCGTATCGGTGTCGTTGTCAATATCGAATGCTGCTTCGGTCATGGTCTGCTCCTTCAAGGAATATGGGGCAGACCACCCACGAGGGGCCGTCCGCCCCGAGTGGGTTGAGTCGAAGTCCAAAGTCGCCGCTGATCTCACAACAGACCGTGTTCGGCGAAGGAATAGATCGCGTCGGCGCCGACGATGAAATGGTCGAGGACGCGAATGTCCAGCAGGTTCAAGGCGGTCTTGAGCCGCTGGGTGATGGCCTTGTCCGCCTCACTGGGATCCGCAACGCCGGACGGATGGTTGTGACAAAAAATCACCGCCGCCGCATTGCAGCCGAGTGCCGCCTTGACGACTTCGCGCGGGTATACGCTGGCCCCGTCAATGGTGCCGTGGAACAGCTCCGAGAACGCGATCAGCCGGTGCTGATTATCGAGAAACAGACCGGCGAAAACTTCATGGTCGTACTCGGCCAGCTTCAGGTGAATGGCCTCCCGTGCCGCATTCGGCGAGGTCAGGGCGGTTCCGCGCCGGAACCTCGCGGCGATGCGCCGTTTGGCTTCGGCAATGATGAGCTCCGGTTCGGCCGGGGCGTAGTCCCCGAACGCGTCCCGCACGTAGAGCGTGTAGTTGGACATGGCATGCCTCCGTTGAGTCCGGGCATGCCATGCCCTTGCCGGGGATGAACATCCCCGGCAAGGGTTGAAACGACCTTGGTCAAAGATCCGCTACAAATCGCTTTCCCGACTGTGGTCCCGGATACCCCAGTCCTCGGCGAGCCGTTCAAACTGGGTGCCGGGGATGCCGAGGCGGTCATGGACTTCCAATTCGGGCCGATAGTCCAGTTCGAGGACCGCGAGGCAATCCCGAAACAGGGTGTGGTCGAGCGTCCGAAAATCCGTGAGATCGAACGGGAATCGATACCCGTTGTAGAGCCCCAACAGAAATTTCGCGATCGTCTTGCACTGTCCGGAATGGCCATTGGCCACCGTCCATAAGCGCCTGAGTGCGGCAAGTTGGGTGTCGCTGGTTGACATGATTCCTCCTGGATATGTCAGTCGGTTCGCTTGAAAAACATGGCCGTGCCCGGTGTCCCCCGGCCGACGAAGGTTTTTCCGTTGCGGCCGAAGCGGATTAAAGGTCCCGTCCGAGTGGCTTCGGCGATGCGGTCACCGGCCCACGTGGAGACGATGATCGAACCGCCCGCCGCCTCGGCGGGGTAGAACACGGCGCCCTGACCGACCTCGCAGGTCTCGTCGAGACCCCGGATTTCGGCCAGACTGAGCGCCCGATTGTGCTGCTCCGCCTCGGCGGGCGTGACGTCGACGCGCCCGAAGCGGGGCTCGTAAACGCCATGACCTTCAAAATGCATCAGATAGCCGAGACAGCGTTCGAGACCGTGGTCGTCATAGGTGATCAGCGACCCCAGATTGTGGAGGTCGTCACGGCTCGGACGCGTGCTGGGCTTGTGTGTGGATGTCTTCATGAGTGCTTCTCCCGTGGTTCAAGGAAAGACCGGAGAAGCGCTCCCACCGGGGATCGTTTCCCCGGTCGGGTGAGGTCGAAAAAGCCTGCTTCACACCCGGAGGTGCGGCCGTCGGCAAGTGCAGGCGCGCGGCGGCGAAGGGGCTTCATGATTTACGAGGTGAAGGCCTCGGCGACCGAACCGCGGTCGCGGCGGTAGAACAAAGCCAGTGGCTTTTTCCAGCGGCCCTCGGACGGCTCGAAAAAGCCCCCGGAACGGAGGCTATGACCGAAAGACCGTCACTGGATCACCAGCGCCCGGCCGAACGTCGGGCTGTCCGGCGTGAAATCCAGCGCCCGAATCACCGGCACAAACACGTCGGTGGCGGTGCGTATTTCCACTAAACGGCCGGACCCGGTCTCTTCGATCGTGGTCGTCACGTCCTTCCGCTTGAAGGTATCCCCCTTGATGACGTAGATCCTCGCGCCGTCGTTAGACTTCACCACCCCGGATACCTGCCCGGCCGCCAGGGACAGAGCTAGGTGCCAGCGTGACAAGGCCTTCAAGGGTCGCCTGGGACTCTTCGCCGTCCGCCCCAGATGCAGGTCGAACTGCGGCCACAGGCACGGGAATCGGCGAATCTCGTCCTTCAGTTGCGCCGGGTCCATCTTCACCGTATTGAAGCGGAGCGGAACGGCGTTGCCCGGTACCGGGGGCACGACATAGGATTCCCCCGGCCAGGCGTCGGGCAGGACCTCTTCGGTTTCGCCCCGGTGGAGCCTTGCCAGGTGGTCCCGCACCGGCCGGGTATCGTCGTCGATCTGAGGCCCTCGCCGCCGGACGCAGACCACCACCGCCTGGCGGTAGGTCTGCACCGGCGCCCGGTAAGCCGCCACCCGCTCGAACTGGGCGGCGATCCAGCCGGAGAATTCCTTGTCCAGGCTGGTGTGGGGTACGATCAACACCATGACGCCGCCCGGCTGCAACAGTCGCACCGCGCGCTGATAGAACCGTTTCTCCAGCCGTTGCCGGCCTTTCGTGGCGTCTCCGGTGGCGCCCTTGTCGCTGACCAGATCACCGTACGGCGGATTCAGCCATAACAAGCCGAAGCTCTTCGGGGTGATGACCGTTTCCTGGTAATCGCCGTGGATCACCCGATCGAGCAGCCCCTTGGCGTGCCAGGCCCGTTCCGCGTCGAACTCCACGCCGAAGGCCTCGGCGCGCCCGGGTCCGAGATGTTGCCGGCATTCGGCCAGCGCCACCCCTTCGCCGGCGCAAGGATCGATGATCCGCATCGAACCCTGCGCGGACGGTTCCAGCATGGACAGAACCCGCGCCAAGGTGTCTTCGTCCGTGGGAAAGTACCCGGCCTTGACGAAATTTCGCGCCAGCCGTTGAAACATCAGTGCCATATCAGTCTCTCCTGTCGAGTAAAAGATTCCGCCGGAGAGACCGAACCCGCACGGGGTTTGATTCCCCGGCCGGGTCGATTGATGAAAGCGCCTGCATTCGTTCACGGAAGAACGGCCATCGGGAAGGCAGGCCCGCGATGGCGAAGGGTGCGACTGAACCGCAGTCGCGACGGTCGAATGGCTTTCAGTCGGAAGCTTTTTCCAACACCGCACGCGGCGCTCGAAAAAGCCCCCGGAACGAGGGCTAAGAAACGAAGATGAGCATCAGTATTCGCCAGGTAGCAGCAGCACGTCGTCGGTCAAGTAGAACCGCCAGTCTCCGGTTTGGAGATCCGTGTAGTCGATATCCTTTTCCCGGATGATCCGGCCGTTCCCGTCCTCGACCCGAACCTGCCCCCGCCTCTCCATTACGGATAAGACGATCAGAAGGAACGGCTCCGTCTTGAGCAGCGGATAGAACTCCGTCGCTACCAGGTCCAGGAACCAGTAGGCGCCCTGTTCGCCGCCGTTGTCGGCGAAAAACTGGACGCCGTCCGTGTAGGTCAGAGTTCTGACCAGCGCATGGCGATACCACATCGTCGTACCGGTGAACCCAGTCAGTCGATGAGCCAACTGGCTAGCGGTCAAGCGCCCGGATTCGGCATCGCGGGGTGCGGGGATATCGGCTGCCTCGGTATTCCGAAACGGCTCGTTTACCGAACCCGTCGTCTTCGCGTCGGCCAGCGTCAGCTGCCCGTCGCGGATCAGGGTCTCGATGACCGATTCCAGCTCCTCCGAGCCTAGGTTGAGCATCAGCGCATGAATGCCGATGCCGGCGTGGAAGCTCACCCAGCCCCTTTGTACGGCGGTGCGCACGATCGTCTCCCGCCATGGGTCGAGCAAGGGCAAATGGCAGACTTCCTTGAACAGTCCCCAGATCAGGTCGTTTTCCAGTGCCACGCGCGCCGGATCGGCGTCGTCGCACGAGAACAAACGGACAGCCCGGCGCGAAGCGTAATCCGGATCTGTCGCCAGACGGTCGTACAGCCAGACCTGAGCGACGTCGCCGAACAGATTGGCCTTGGGCATCCGCCCGGTCATTTTCACCAGGCGGTCGGCGTTGCCGATCAGAACCTCATGTTTCCGACCCGGATCGTCCTGATCCACCAGGCGCAATCGGTAAAGCCCGCCCTCGCTGGACGGCAGGGTCAAACGGGCAATCAACTCCTGAATCGACGTATCCCGTCCCCAAAAGGAACCGAACAACAAATGCTCGGTCTGGTCGGTGACGAACGCATCGGCATAGACTCCGTGCACGTCGTCCAGTGCAAGCAATTTCACGCCATTAGGATTCATCGCAGTCTCCTCGTTGAAACGGTCCGGGGCGCGATGAACCCATCCGGGTTGATCGCCCCGGACGGGTTGAAAATAGCGCAGTCCGTCACGCTCAGATCAGTTCCCCCAGTTCCGAAAGTTTCAGGACGAAGCGGGCGTACTCCGCTCCGGAGGGCAGTTCGGCCAGCACCTCGCTGACACGGCTGTCGCTCCATTCCTGAATGCATTCGCCCTTACCTTCGACCAGGGCATAGGTGAGCCACCAGAGATCGATCAGCGTCATGACGCCGTACCGATCCACGATCGCGCTCATCGTTTCGAATCGCGCATCGAGTTCCCGAAACAGCCGGAGCCCCAGACCGTCGGCCGGAATCCGGTCTTGCCGGTCTTCCGGTTTCCTGTCGGTCGGGAGATGCCAGGCCTCGTCCGTCGCGGCCTCCGGGGCATCACTCGTGGGATAATCGACCTGCGCCCAGGCCAGCAACGGCTTGAACGACGCATGCAGGGGGGTGACCTTGCCCTCGCCACGGCGCGCCCGCTCCAGATGGTCCAGATCGGCCACGGCCGCCTGAACATCCTGGTCGGCGAACACTTCGGCGATGCCGCCCCGGACGACGACCAATGCACGCTTGAACCCGCTCATGGCCGGAGTCCCGGCAACACGGCTGGCAACCGCCATTCCGCACTCGCCAAAGATCGCTCTATCACGTTCATCGGATTTCTCCTCAAGTCGAGTACCCCGGGAGACATCCGCCCCTCGGGGAACGAATTCCCCGCATGGGTCTGGGTTGAAAAGCCCCGGCAGCGCCGGAGCGGTTTACAAAATGCCTGCTCGCATTCCCGGAGGAACGGCCATCGCCAAGCAGGCCCGCGATGGCAAAGGGTGCGACTGAACCGCAGTCGCCACGGTCGAACACCTTCCCGCAACCGCCTCGACTGCGGTTCCGGGAAGGTCCGCCTGGGCGGACCCTCGAACGTCGATTCGATCCCGAAGGATCGCGCCGTTTCGGGCGGAAATCGTCGATCGCCCGGTGAGCGGCGGGTCAAGCACGCTCCCGAGCGCCGTGCCGGCCGTCGTCCCCGGTAGAACGCGAGCCATGAACACCGCCGGACCTGACCCTGGGAGCACGAGGCCCTACATCCGGTGCGCGGTCGCTACCGCACAAAGGGCTCCGTCCTTTCCCGGCGACGGAGGCCGGTAACGTGCAAGGCGAAGGCCGTCGAGCGACCTTCGCGGAATCGCCCGGACGAGCGATTCCGCGAAAGCGGCCCGGAACCGACGAGAAACGGTGCAAGGTTCCGATCGGAACCTTGCACGAAATTGAGATAGAGACCCTAATCCGCCAGCAGCCAAACCTGGCCGACCGGTTGGAACCGGTAACCCAGCGCCTTGAGCCTGTCCTTCTGTTGCCGAAACCGGGCACGGTCGACCGTGGTATCGAGTTTCACCGTTGCGCCCAGCGGCCAAAGAACGCCGAACAGCTGTTCGTCCGCCTCCTGATTAGGCGGCGGATCCGAGCTATCCAAGGTTTCATCAGCGCTCGCGCCCGATGCACACGTTTCCTCCACCGGCAGACGAAAACTCGTCGCAGTGGCTTCGGCCCGCGGTTCCAGATCGATGGGGTCGGGTTCCGGCATGGGCGATTGCTGCTCGGCCGGCAATTCGTCTATAGCCGCCAGGGCCATGGTCGCCAGCGTTGCGCGGACTTCGACGACCAGCCGTCCACCGGCCAGATAATTGGTCGGATAGATTCGGGAAACGCCGAACTCACCTTCGTAGCGGCCCTCGTCGTACTGGTCCAGCAAGGTGTCCTTGACGGCGAATTCGCCGATTTCGGTCACCAGCCGTCCGACGGAAAAGGTGCCGTTACGGCCATGGATGGTGCGAATGTACAGGGTTCCGCTGAGTTTGATCATGGGGATAGCCTCCGGTTGAATGAAAAACGGAGGCAGCCCCGCGACGGGTCGCCCCCGTCGGGTGGGTGAAAACGGCTTACGCTGCCGTCGGCTCGGGCTGAGCGGACGCTTGGTTCTTGGCGGGCGCCTGATAGACCGGCTGCCCGTCGACCGTGGCCCAGGCGATTTGGAGCAGCCGGGCCTTCAGGCTGACGCCGGTCTGCCCGGCCTTTTCGCCTTTCTCGTAGGTAAAGGTCTCGGCATAGAGATCCCCCAGCCTGAAACCGACGAGCACGGATTGGCGCGCCTGGATGGCCGGCATCAACTGGCGGATAACCGCTTGCGCGTCCTGGCCGCTCACCCGGCAATCGAAACGGGTATATTCGACGGCATCCGCCGCGCCGTGCAGAGCGGATACCTCGATCGCCAGAAACGGCTGGCCGCGTCTGATCGGTACCTCGCGCACACGGTTCAGATAGCCGATGCCGGTGATATGAAGGTCGAAGTATTTCTCGTCGGGTGGGTTCATGGTGTTCCTCCTATTGGCATGAATGAACCGGAGAAATCCCGACCCGACCGGGGTGTGGGCTCCCCGGAGAAGGTTGAAGATGCCTGCGGCGCTCCCGAAGGAACGACCATCGTTCGAGCAGGCCCGCGATGGTGAAGGGCGCGACTAAGCCGCAGTCGCCACGGTTGAAACTGCTACAGAAGCTGCCGAAAACCTACTGCGCGCCGCCATAACTGCGTTGCTCCAGGGCTCAAAATCCTCATGTACTCCATGTACACTCCGTTTTTTCGCCCTTCGCGCCTTGTCCTGACGGCGCTCGTGACGGTTTTTACCAGCTTCTAGGCCAAGGCCACGAACAATACGAGCATCATCAATACCGTCGCCTTGACGATATGAGTCTGGACCTGCATCAGCGACAGCCGCTCACGGCGCCAGCCGATGTATTGCATCAGACTCACCCAGGCGGTCCACAGCAACAGTCCCACGGCCAGCGTCTGTAGCACTAAGGCCTTTACCGCTCCGAGACCGATGCCGGCACCGCTGGCGAATGCCGCCGAGGGCGAAAGCGGTGCGTGGGTCGACGGGGTTATCCCGATCATGGTCTCCGGTGCGGGCGTGGCCGAGCCGGTGGAAGGTCCGCCGGACACACCCATGACCGCCGAGACATCGAACCCGCCCAAAGCCGAAAGATAAGTGGCGATCGATGTTCCGTTGCCATCCCGGACCGAAGCGGTTCCACCCGAACTCAGGAAGCGCCGCAGCCCGCCGACGCCGACCAGGTGAGCGCCGGCGAGCAGGCCCGACGGTGTGATCATGACCCCGCCGACCGTCCGTCCCAGATAGCCGTCGAGATCCAGGTTCTTGATCTGCGACCACTGGGCGGCACTGTAAGCGGTCACCGCCTGAGTCTGCACCGAAGGGCGGCTCAGGAAATCGGCCATATTCCGGACGCCGTCCTTCCCCGTCCAGCTTCCCCGCCAGTCGTTCTTCGCGGTGCCGTCGGGCCGGTAATAGCCGGCTTCGGTCAAGGCCTGCTCGCCCATCTGGTAGAGACCCAAGTACCCGTAATCATTGCGGGCACCGGGGTTGTTTCCGGATTCCATCCGGGCCAGCCGGCTCAGGTAATCGGTATAATGCCCCGCGGCCAGAACGATACCCGATACGAACGCCCATGTGACCAACGCCGTGCGCCAGGCTTTCGGATAAAGATGGCGTTTTACGCCCACGTCACGGCCCCTGGCGACGCTCATCGATCGATTTCGCGCAGGCCAAAGCCGCATCGGTGACCGGCCTATGCGATCCCAACCGACGCGAGCGGCCCTGTTCATTCAGAACCAGCCCGTAATCCTGGGACGGCAAGGCGATGACGCCGTACAAGGATTCGGCGTCGCAGTGGTGCGGCCTGCACAGATCGAACAGGACGACATTTACCCCGTCGTGTTCGAAGATCCGGACCGGACGCGCGGGACCGCTGAGCTTTCGGATCCACGGCGCCTCGTTCCGGGTGAGCACGGCGTGTTGTCGGCCGATCGCGGGGACCGACTCGATCAGGTGCCAGGGCAAACCGGCATACGGCGGATCCCCGGCGTAGCGTAAGACGCCGCCCCCTGGACAGGCGTCGCGCCGGGCCAATTCCTGTTCGGTCGGCAGCAGGTTCACGCGCTCATCCACCGCCGCATTGGCCGTCGCCGCGTTGGACAGGGAAACCAATGCGAACAGCCATCCGATGCGCCAGAGCCTCATCAGTCATCTCCTTCAACGCGGTTCATGCGATTTTGGATCAAGACCTTCACGCGTCCCGGCCGCGCGATATCGACGAACCGCACCGGTCTGCCGTCGGTGCCCGCCGAAGTCAATTCCAAGGTGCCGATGTTCATCAGGCGCTCGAACAAGGACTGTCTGAGGGTGATCGAGCGGATATCCTGAAACCGCAAGCCCACGGTATCGCGGGCAACCAGACCTTCGCGGGCTTCGACCCCGGTCTCGGAAACCACATAGGCGGCCGACAGCCATTCGGTCCACAGCCAGAAGAGCAGGGCGCCGGACAGGAAACCACCCATGAGTGTCAAGCCGTTGAGCGTCCAAGCCAGCCCGATGCCCAGCGCCGAGGGATCGATCGGCAATAAGGCCAAGAGGGAACCCTGCAGACGGTGCGGAATAAACGCCAGCAGCACGCCGATGCCCAATACCGGCAGCCAAGCGCCATTCGCTCGAAACACGGCGGGGCGGAATATTCGTTCGGCTCTTTTTTCCGAACCCGCCTTCATCGAGTGCATCTCGGTTCGATGCAATAGCCAGCCAAGACGAGCGGCTCGCCCCGGCGGTTCGTTCGATCGGAGTGCCGAAACGGCTTCGGCACTCGGAAACTCCGGCTCGCACCGAAGGATGAAACCGCCGTCGGGACAACTTTCCACCGCATAGCTTTTTCCCGACTCGCTGGTCAGCAATTCGCGCATACGGGTCACGAGGCCAAACGAACGGAACGGCAGGCCGTCGAGGTTGTAAATGGCGTCGCCGATCCGCATCGAATCCATTACTCTTCGCCGAGATCGCCGGGAGCCTCGGTAGGCGCACCGGTACGCGGCCGATACGTGATCGATTCGATGCACACCGGATCGATGCCGATGCGACTGGCCGTCAACCGTAACGCACGATGCTCGGTGGCCTCGGCGTCCTCCCAGGACTCCTCCCGCAGCTGGCCATCGACTTGAATCCGGGCGCCTTTGCGGAGCACTTTGACCGCCGATTCCGCTCGGGCTCCCCACACGCTGACGCTGAGCCAGAATCCGCCCTCATCCTCGAAGGAGCCGTCGTCTTGCGGCACGCTGCGATCGAAGTAGACGCGGAGATCCGCCACCGACCGATCCTCGCCATCGACTTGGACGGTGCGAAGCACGGGCGCCTGACCGAGGTTGCCGACGCCGGAGAACTGATTGCTCATGCCCTGGACTCCTGAGGAATGCCGCTGCTTGCAATGAGCCATAGATGCCTGATTTTTCACCCGATGACCATCAAAAACCGATCATTCGCCCATGACCGGTTTCCGTTTCTTGAGCCGGTTTCAATGCATGAGGCGGTCGCGAAGGCGGTGGAAAGCGATAAGAGCCAATACGGCATTTGTACGGAATATGTACGGAATCTTGTGGGGAGTCCAGAGGCCGTATAGAGTTGATTCCTGTAGTTTCGATATTAGTGAATGAGACTGCCATGCCTACTGTGACCATACCCTACGAGCGCATCGCCCTGCGGACCTCGCCCGAAATCAAGGCACTGATTGTTCGCGCTGCGGCCACGGCCGGCGTTTCCGTAAGTGCTTTTGTACTGGGTGCCGCTCAGGAACGCGCCAAACAGGTTCTCAGCGAGGCGGAATTGATGACGCTGTCGCCGCGTGACTGGGAGGCTTTCTTCACGGCTTTGGACCATACTGACAAGCCCCGCCCGAAATTATCGGCCGCCATGCAACGGCATCGTGAATGGCAATCCGAACGTGAATCCTCGTGACGGTTTTCTACCGGAAGCGATCGAGGCGCTTCACGCCCATCATGATCGGCGAAGCTTTGCCTGTGGCGACCCGGAGCTGGACGGCTATCTCAAACGCTTTGCGAGTTACAGTGCGTAAAGAAAGAAATACCAGTGATATTCGTCATTCCGGCATGGATTGCCGGAATCCAGAGGCCAAGGATGGCGAGGCCTCATACGTCCTTGTAACCTGGACCCCGGCATTTCTTGCCGGGTGACGATCTGACTCTACTTTCATTACGTGCAGTAATACGTCGAAACCAAGGTCAGCCGAACCTATGTCGCCATCAACGGTGCTGCGATTCTCGGTTATTACAGTCTCGCCATGTCGGCCATTCGCAAGGATCAGTTGCCGTCCCGGTATCCATCCCGCTTTTCGAATGACCTATTGCCGGTAGCCCGTTTGGCCCGGCCGGCAGTCGACTATCGCTACCAAAAGCGGGGCCTGGGTGAACGGCTATTGGCCGGCGCGCTGTCCCGCTGTCTCCGTCTCTCGGAGGAAATCGGCATGGTCGGCGTTGTGGTCGATGCCAAGCACGAGCAAGCCAGGCGCTATGATGAGCGTTTCGAATTCGAACGATTCCCCGATGCCCCGCTCACCCTGTGGTTACCCACGGCAGCCATCGCCAAACTGTGAGCCGGCACATCGAATAAGTGTGGACAAGACGGGGTAGTATCGACCTATACCATGTCAATCGTCGCCGCGGGTCAGGGCCATGATTTCATCCGCGCTCATCTTCACTGTGGCGACACCGCGGAGGAGGAAAAAGCGGCTTGCGGGCTTCTTGGTTTCGGTAGGGAGGCGCGGCACTTGTTCCTCTCCCGTCGCCTTGGACCCCACCGCACTGCCAGGTTCCGGTCCAAGCAGATCCCGAACGGGTTTCGGATTGGCGAACTGCCCTCTACGAGGCACTGTTGTACTCATGAATCGGCCCCGACGTAATACATTGAACCAGAAGAGTATTAGCTCTATCCGAGCATCGCAAGCCATCCGTGGGAACATTACGGGCGGCTGTTTACGGCCAAGCAACACTCTCCGCGGGAAACCTTGCCTTTTGCCGTTTTCGTAATGCCAAAAGGGCTTGACCGCCGGCAGGCTTTGCAAAAAGCCGTAATAATGCCATCGAATTTTTGGGGTTTCTTATTCTGGGGCTGTGCCACTGGCACAGATCAGGGGGCATCTCTTGTACCTGGCAGTGGATCGTCTTCCCTTCGATGAGCGTCTTTTCAAAAGCGATGCCGGATGGACATTTTGAAACACGGCAACGCCATTACAGACCGCGCGTGAGCTCGCCGAGAGAGGAACTTTTCGCACGCGCTGCATGGCGGCTAGAGCATTTTGCAGGCTGATGTAGCGGTATACCCGCAGTGACGGAAGTAATTCCGACATTCGGCCGGTGAAAATTGGCCAAGGACTTCGCCAATCCGGGACCGGAGTTCTTCGACGGTACGCTCCTCGGCTTGCCGAAGCCGCGCTTTCAGCTTGGCAAAGGCATTCTCGATGGGATTGAAATCGGGACTGTACGGGGGCAGATAGACGAGCTTCGCTCCACGGGCTGCAATCGCCTCCCGAACTCCGACCACCTTATGAGAACTCAAGTTATCCATTACCACCCAATCCCCCGGGCGGAGGGTTGGCGCCAGGTGCTGCTCGACATAAGCGCGAAACAGCGCCCCATCCAACGGACCGTCGATGACTAAGGGCGCCGTAAATCCGTCCTGCCGTAAGGCGGACAGGAAGGTGGTGGTTTTCCAGTGCCCGGCCGGGGCGTAGCCGATCACTCGTTGGCCCCTTAGGTCCCCAGCCATAGAGACGAGTGAGGGCGGTACTTGGTCCAGGTCTCATCGAGAAACACGAGCCGCGCCGGATCCCAGGTCGTCTGCTCGGTACGCCACTGGGTGCGCTGGACGGCCACGTCAGAGCGGTGCTGTTCGGCCGCCCGCAGGACTTTTTTTCAAGGTCAGTTTTAGTTCGCGCAACCTTCGCCAGAGGGTGCTCAAGACCACGTCCAAACCGAGGTCCTGCCGCACTTTGGCCAGAGTCGCATCTGGCGTTGCGCGGAGGTAAGCTCGCAGGCGCTCTTCCTGGCCCGTCAGCTTCTTAGGCGGCGGGTATCCCGATGGCCGGGGCGCAATCTCCCCCGTTTCCCGTCAGCGCTGTTTGAGCCGCCTCACCCAGGACGCACTGACCCGCTGTTTTTCGGCGACTTCCGCCGTGCTCAGTCCGGCGTCGCAGTCGGCCAACACCCGGACCCGAAGGTCCATCGAATACGCTTTCATAGCCATCACTGGTGAGTTTGCCAAGGATACCCTGTTTAACCGCTGGAAACCGCTATAGTTCCCTGCAAAATGCTCTAAAGCGAACCACACTGGCGGTTGGCCAGGATTGGTCGACGGCCCGCTCATATACGGAAATTCCTAAATATCTGAGGCGGACATTGTTAAGGACATCTTGGGAGCATGATAAGATGTATTTATATGATTTTAGGTTTATTTTTTAACTCGACTGAGCGACATTTCCAAGGACATGCTCGACTTCGGCAATTGTGAACTGCGCATCGAAATGCAACGTTTCGGTCCATTCACCTTTCAGGTAGGCGTCAATCCCGGCGAAGTGGAAACCGCGTTGCTGCGTGTCATCGATGCTCATGAGCGTTTTGTCGAGTCGCCGTTATCGCAAGTGGCGAACCGGCTCGAACGCGAAGTGATCGCGAGCAGCGTTTTCGGCACCAACAGCATTGAAGGGGGTACGCTGACCGAGGAGGAAACGGCCGAAGTCTTGGAAATCGAACCGGCAAGGGTAAAGGAAATCGAACAACGTCGCGTGGTGAATATCAAAGCGGCGTACGATCTCGCCCGACAAGCCTCCGAGACCCCGGACTGGCAATTGAACCTGGACTTCATTTGCCGGGTCCATGCAGCTATTACTCGCGATTTACCTCATCAATACAACCAACCGGGGCAGTTTCGAGATAATCCCAAGGGAATCGTCACGCAAGTCGGCGATGCTGCCCATGGCGGAAAATACAAGCCTCCGCAATATGGTGGGGATATTCACCTGCTGATGGCGAAACTCATCGAATGGCACGAGTGTCTTGTTGGAGCCGGCGTGCCGCCTTTGATACGGGCACCGCTGATTCATCTTTATTTTGAATGGATTCATCCGTTCTGGGACGGCAACGGCCGTGTCGGGCGCGTCATCGAGGCAACCCTGTTGAGAGCCGGCGGATTTCGATACGCCCCTTTTGCCTTGGCCCGCTACTATCTCGAAGAAATCGACCAATATTTCACCTTGTTCAACGTCTGCCGCAAGGCAGCCGAAAATCACCGCCCGTCACCCAACTCGCCCTTCGTTGCGTTTCACCTGGAGGGGATGCGCGCTGTCATCAACCAGCTGCATCAACGTGTCAACCGGATGGTCGGCGTCTTGCTTTATGAGGCTCAAGTCAAAAGACTTTACGACCAAAAAGAGCTGAACGTGCGCCAATACGCCATCCTGACGCAATTGATCGCCATGGGTCCGATACGGGCGGAAGAACTGCGGAGAGCGCCCTGGTACGAAGCGCTTTATCTGAAGCGCAACGACAAAACCCGGCAAAGAGACATGAGAAAGCTGCGCGAAATGGGGCTCATCGTCGTTGACTTGAAGAACACGATCTGGCCGAGTTTTCTTCGACCGACCGACGGCGAAAAGTAGCGGCAGACCGAAACTCATGGCCTCCCCTACGGAGCTGAGATCTCGGCAATATCTTTCACAACGGGCTTGGACAACCGTCCATTGCGCCAAACGGTGACAAAAAGTCCAAATGAAACCGATTATTCGCCGACGACCGATTTAAGTCCCTGGAAGGCTTTCAACTGATCGGCATATCGCTCCAGCCGCCGCAGCTCGGCGAGGCAGACCGAGTGCGACAGGTTCAACTCGAGCAATATTTGATGAAACCGGAAATACTGGCGTTGTACCGCCGGAGGTTGGGCTCGCAACAATTGCAGTCCGGTCGCACTTTCCAGCTGCAGATAAGGTTGTTGTCCTTTGACGCCGGATTTGCGCCAGCGTAAATAGACCGCGCCGGTCTTGAGTTTTTGAACGCTCAGATGCATCGGCCAGGGGGCACGGAAGATGTGCTTGAATTCGTCCGCGACCTTGTACATGGCGGCCATGATTTCGTCGAGTTCCTTACGGAGCCGGCGAATGCGGTTCCATACTTCGGTTTTGCCGGTGGGCTTTCGTTCGGACATCCAAGGACAACAGGCGACATCGAGTCTTATGGGTTTACGTGTTTTCAGGCTGTGCCACTGGCACATCTCGGAAATGGACGCACTTGCCCTTATCCCTTAAAAAGGTAAAAGCCTTTTAAAGGGGCTATCCGGTGCATATCTACCCGATCCGCTTCGTGGGTACCCATGACATGATTCAAAGAGCATACGTTCGATCAGTGCGAACTCGCCGTTTCCTTCGATTCACCGGAAGGCGGCTTCCGGCGCTGCTTCACCTTCGCCACAATCAGAGGCTGCTCGGTCAGGCCGAGCTTTTCGGCACCCTGGGCTAAAGGATCGATTGACGTGGCAGTGCGCCGCAGGTTCGGGGCAACGCGTGCCCGGCACGTCGCATCCAGAATCGTTTCCGGCAGTTCGCCCATGAGATCTCTGGCTCTTTGAGCGGCTTGGTTCATCTGCCGAAGGTCCTCGCGGGTGACACCGGTGTAGCGCCAAACGGCCGTCAGGTTGAAGGTATGGCGGATGCCGCGGCCGGCGCCCTGAATGATGTTTTGGCTCTTGTCGCGATCGATCAGGGCGAAATGCCGAGCGGTCAACACCGCACGCATCAGGGCATCGTAATCGGCGATCAGGTAGGCACCCATGTACCCGTAGGGATTGGAGAATTGCAGAGAAACACGGATCGGCTCCAGGGAATGAGCGACATCGATCTTGACCCCGGAGATGCCGTCCAACACCTGCATCAGCACGTTCTGCTTCTCGGCCATGTCTATGCGGGAGGCTTCGATGGCCTGCTCGATCTTCAGCAGATACCAGTCCGCATAGGGGTCGTCGAATTGCGCCGACAGCCAAAGTTGGCGCATCCGGCGGCCGAAGGACAGCAGCCCGATGATCGCCGGCGCTTTGTCATTGCCGGATTCTCGACCATGCACCAGCCTCTGCGCCTGCCGGGTCTGGATCTCCAGAAACGCCTCGCTGCGCAAAGCCCCGGGTTCGACGCGTCGCTCGGCCGTTGTACTCTCTTTGTCGCTCATTGTTCTACCTCCCCAGAATACCGAACCGGGAATCGATCGGTTGCCGGCCTTCCGAAAACTTGTGCCACTGGCACAGGTCTCCGTTCCGAATCAGACGGACATCGATCTGTGCCAGTGGCACAGATCCGGGGTGGACATCTCCATCGGCAGGGTGTGCCGGTGGCACAGCGGCCGATCCCCCCTCAATCATTCTTGCCTTTCTTGGCCACCCAGTTGTCATGGATCGCGTTCAACCGTCGAGCCAGCAAATGCGCGGATTGTCCGGCCGTCTGCCCGATCGCCTGATTCCGCGCCAGATCCTTTTCGTTCCGCTGCCGTTCACGTTCTCGCAACTGCCGATATTTGAGTCCTAAGCTGGTGAGAGGGCTTTGTCCCTCGGCCAGACGTCCGCACATCCAGTGCAGGTATCCCAGAGCATTGCGGATAGGCTTATCGGTTTCCCGCTTGGCGTGAATTTGTGCGGCCAACTCGTCCAGGAGGGCCTGGCGGTCGGCTTCGGTCAGAGGGCGCAGGTATTCCCAAGCCAGACGCCGCTCGTCATCGCTGAACCCGCTGGGAAAGATCAGCGCGGGATCAATCGGCGCGCGCGCGTGCGCGGAATTTTTCGAACCTTCGAGGGCATGAAACGTAGTAGCAGTTTTTTTATTTAAACTACTACTACATAGGACCGAGTTAAATTTTTTTTCTGCGCCGGAAAACCCCTGATTTTCTGGAGGGTTTTCATCCAAGTTCAAACTTTGAACTTGGTTCGGCTCATCCGAGTTCAATTCTTTAACCAAGGCCGCCGAGTTCGAATTTTGAACCGGGTCGGCTGAGTCCGGACGTTGATGGATTCGGCGGATTCGCTCCGGGTAAGCCGCGTACAAGTCTTCTTCTCCATGGGTGAATCGCATCACCGGCGAGCGGTTTGCCGTGAGGTCTTCCTGCCGGCGGATTCGATGGCGGACCGTTTCCAGGACGGCATGGGCCACCATGGCAACGCGTGGGTGATGGTGGGATTCGAGGCCTTCCAGGAACTCGAGATAGCTTCCGTCCAGGGCGATGGTATCGCCTAAAGGCAGGACCTCATCGTGAACCGCATAGACGTTGCCCTTGAACCGTCCCGACTCGTCCCGAAGGCAATTGCATAGGGAAATCCAGCGGGCTGCCCGCAGGATCAGGATGCACCGGGCCACCGTTGGACGCGAGAGACGCAACAGGCGCTGGATTTCGTCATAGGACGGGAAACGACTCAGTCCTTGAGCGGACAGACAGATTCGGATCAGGAGATAAACCCGGACATCCACCGCTTCCAGAACGGGGTCCAGGGTCAAAGCCCTGGGGATGGAGTCATGCCAATTGCCGAGAAACAGCAAGGCATCGGCGTCGGGCTCGGTGGCGGTGCCTCGGCGGGATTCCTCGATCAGCCGCCACATGCGTTCGGTGAGCGACTCGTCAGCCATCGCGACCACCCGAGGCGAACGGCTTGTCCATTCCATTCACCGAGGACTTTTCGTCCAGAATGGGGGTCAGACCGGTGGCTTCCCATTCCTTGAGCAACGCCCAGATCGCCCTAATTTCGGCCCGAGTGGCCCGATGGACCGCCATGAGCCGATCGCGTAAGTCGGTCAGGGCGTCCGATTCCAGCCAAGCCCGCCAGATGGCTTTCTGTTGATCTTCGGATGGTTTCTCGGTGCGTCCGATCCCGAAATCGGAGAGGCCCAGCAGTTTGCGGTACCCGCTGTAGGCGGGTTTGTTCAGCCCGAACAGTCCGTTCATGACACTGAACGACGCACCCGCGACGATCATGTCCATGCAAAGCGATCGCTCCTCGGTTCGGCGCTGAAGGATCCGAAACGCCGTATTCAACGCATCGGGGTCGAAGCAAACGGTCATGATATGTCCGTTCATGCCGAGCGCCAGTTCATGGAGCGCTTCCAGGGAGAGGTTCCGAATGCGGTCGACCTGATCAGGTCGGAGGCCAAGGCTCAGGGCCGTGGCATAGTCCTCGGCGGACGCCAGACGTGCGACATAGAGCAGGGTTTGGAGATTATATTCGGCATGGACGTTATCCATCGTCTTTCCTCTCGATTTCGGCCAAGCGAGCACGCATCCGTACCTGTTCGACGGTGATGCATTCCCATAGATCGCTTTCCCGGAATTGTTTGCGCAGTGTTCGGCAGCATTCCATCAACAGCAATAGATCGTGAAACACCTGATCGGAAATCTGACGGGACAGCAGAAAATGAAGCGGGAGTTCCAGAATACCGGGCGGTTTATCGACGATCTCGAAAATCATATGTTCCCGCCCTTCCCGAAGCAGAACCGGCAGCCGAAGGTTATTCGGTGCCAGGGCTAGCCGTTCCTCACTGGCCGATTGTTCGGACAGCCCGAGCAGCAGCCACCACCCGTACCAGGCTTGATCGTCCCGGAAGCTTCCATCGGGTAAGTCGAGCACGAAACCATACCCGCTTTTCCAGGGGTGCACCGCCTCCTTGAAGCCGAGGCCCTGGGCGATTTTCAGCGCCAGAACGTAGGCCCGGCTGCGAAGTGATTTCAAATCGGTCTCCCTGGGCATACGTCGCGGTTCCGTATTCAGACTCTCGTCGAGAAAGAGCGCCGGCTCCGCATCGGTTTCGTGCCTCGAGAACAAGGGCTGATCGCTTGCCTTCGAACCGGAACCTCGATCGATGTCGGCGTTTGACCGATCGGACGCCAATGCGGCCGTCGAAGCCGTACGCGCCGGACCATCGGCGTCGGGAATCGGTTGCGCTTTGGCGACCGGGGGCTTCGATTGTCCCCCATGGGTATCGTTACCGGTTCCTGAACGCCGTTCTTTCCGACCCAGTGCAGCGACATCCGATCGCGCGCCGTCCGGCATTTCCGGGTCCGCCATGGCTTCGTCCCGCTCCTCCGAGGTTTCATGAAGGAGCGCATCCACTTCGATTCGAATGCGATTCAGCGGATGGCCGGAGATTTCCGCGAGACGGCGGTCGAGTTCGCGCCGTACTGCCGTTAGATCCAGCGTATCGCCGTCTTGCGCAGCCAGCACGTCGGAAAACCAGGGATCGAAGGCGGGAAGCGGCGCGGGTGCGGACGCTGAAAGCGAACAATGCGCGACCTGATAGGCCTGCTCGATATTGCGGAGCCGGTCGATCTGATGCCGTCCCAATCCTCCCCGTAATGCCCTTGGAATCAAGGGTTCCAGAACTTCGGCGGCGTACTCGTAGCGGATCATCTGGCGGCGCGAGATCGTGTAACCCATGGCAGCCAGCCGGCGCTGAAACTCGCTGCGGGACAATCGGTAACCGCTTTCCTGTTCCAATTGCATCTGGAGATCCTTCAAGGCCACGGCCCTGTCGATCAGCAGCATCTCGCCGCGCAGTTCGTTTTCGATCAGATGAGCGCTGAGGACGTGACTTTCTGATTTCCAGGGAACGAAGAGGCAATGCACTCGGTGAAATGACTCATGCTGTGTCTCTTGCCACAGTTCTTTGAGGATCATCAACCGAGTGTTGCCGCCGGACTCCACCATGAAGAGTTCGTCACCGGGGCGCCGGGTCACGGTGAGCGGATTGTTGAGGCCGCCCTGGGCACGGATCGACTCCTTGATGTCGTGATAACGGGGATTGATCTCGCGCCGGGGATTGCGGTCGTACGGCTTTATCCGCTCGATCTCCAAGATCATTTGGGTCGTGGTGAGTGGATCGGTAGTGGGCAAATCCCGGCTGGCACCGAAGTTTCCCTCCAATAAGAGGCCGCGCACATCGGGGATGGTCGTCTTGCGGCTCATGGCGCGCCTGTCACGCCTTGTTCGACGGTATCAGCTCGGCGAGCTTCAGATGAGGAAACAGCTCGAACACCAATCCCAGCATGGTATCCAAAGCTGTGGGCGATTGATTTCTGGATCTGCGCTCCAACCGATGGACCGGTTGCTTGTACGTGGCAGCTTCCCGATAAATTACCGAGGCCGGAATCACCGCATCCAGAATGGTGATGGCGCCCTTACTGGGGAGATAGGCTTCGCTGCGCAGCTCTTCAACGATGCGGCGGGCATCCACCGTGCGATCCTGTCGGTAAATGACGCCACGCAAAGGACCGATGGGGGCACCGAGATAAGCCATCGGTTTCAATCGCTCCAGCATGGCTACCGTGCCGCGTACGAATTCGCGGGCGGAAAGGATTTCCGGTGGAATTGGAGACAACAGCAGATCGCCGGCAGCAACCGCGGCATCCTGGAGAGGCCCCACGGCGCCTTGGGTATCGATTAGGATGAAGTCATAAATTCCGTCGAATCGCGCCAGGATATGCTTCAATCGCACCCGGCCATCTACCGCATCACGAATCCAATCCCGCAGTTTTCCATCGGGATCGTCGGAATAGACCAAGTCCAGACGATCCAAATCGGTTCGGCTGATGACGGTTTCGGTGCTGGCCGCCACCATCAATTCAGTCAAACCGTGAGGCGCCACCGATGCCAATCGGTAGTAGCTGGACAGAGTTGGCTGGGGATCGGCGTCGATTAAAAGAACCTTCTGTCCCAAGTCGGCCAGCAGCGCTCCCAGATTCGCGGTCAAGGTGGTCTTGCCGACGCCCCCTTTGGTGCTGGTGATGGTAATGCAGATCGTCATGGCGCGCCCTCACGCTTATCGTCGGTATATCCCCATCCGGTATTGCCACGCGACAAAGACGTACGTGGTTACCGAACTGGTCAATGATTCATCGCCTTACCGCCCCTGGTCGAAGCGCTCGCCGTCCTTTCAGGTGACCAACAGGGGTCGTGGTACACTTCGCCTCCCGGATACTTGCTTGGCCTCTTGCACGGACAGGGTAGCTTAAGTGTGCCCGGAGGAAATCATCCCAAGAGGCTTGAAAAATACCTAAAAGGTATTCATATTGTCAATAACTATACCACTTCGACACATTACCGTAGTGGTCAAAAATAGACCGTTCTGGCATGAGAATTGAAGAGATCAGGCGACAAAATCTGATATGGCTGATCGAGCAGGACTATCAGGGGGTCGATGCTAACCTGGCGCGAGCGTTAGGTATTCAAGCGTCGCAGATTTCACGGATCTTCAGCTCCAATCCCGCGCACCGGCGCAACGTTGGACGAAATCTGGCGCAGAAGATCGAGAGGATTACGGGGAAACCGGATGGCTGGATGGACTTGGTTCATGAATTTGTCGACTACGAGGCAGGGACACAACGAACGCGCCACGCGCCGGCCGAAAAGAGGCCCCCTCTACCGCGCTCGAACGTGGCGACCGTCCCTCCCGTCAAACGGGTGGTCCCCTTGATTGCCTGGAATGAGGCAGGACGCTGGCCTGAGGTCAAGGATGGACAACAAGCTCTGGAGAAATACCTCTGCCCCGTCGAGTGCAGCGAACACACGTATGTGCTGCGCGTCACGGGAATCAGCATGGAACCCCGCTTTCGCGATGGCGAATTAATTTTCATCGACCCGGCGGTTCCGCCGGAACACGGCAAATTCGTCGTCGTTCGCTTGGAAGCCGATCAGGAGCCCGTGTTTCGACAGCTCATCGTCGAAGGCGGCAGACGTTACCTGAAAGCGCTCAACGAAGACTGGCCGGAACGCGTGACAGAGTTGGGAGAATCTGCCGTCTATTGCGGGGTCGTCATATTCAAAGGCGAGAAGATCTAACCGCCGCTTGGCTTCTGTGCTGCTTCCGCCTGTTGGAAAATCGGTCTAGAACAAAGGCAATCCACCTTATTTCTGGCGCCGTTCTCTTGCGACGGCGCGCTGCATGCGCAACTCTTCGAAACGAGATAACCATAATGGCATTTATTTGATATATACCAATATGGTAGTCTTGATTCAATTCCATTCGTCGAGTCGGAATTTTTGGGAGGAGTCTACTGTGACGTCCCTGCCCGAGCCTCTGTTGTGGAGCATTGGCGGGCTGTCGACTCGGTGAAATGCTCGGGTTGATGTGGGGCCGCATCGAGTTCCAAAACAACCTGATTTGGCGATCCAGAAGGGTCGTGAGATCAGTGCTGTATCGATCAATCAGGAGGCGAGGGGGGCGCGGCTATCCGGAGCCCATTACCGAGCGTGCTATGTATACCGTTCGAGGTGTCCTCCGGCACAGTTCGGTCAAGGTGACTGAGCACTGTGTGTATCTCCGTCCGGAAAATACCAGGGCTGCTCTGAGCCTCTTGGATAAGTCGCGCAATAGTTACGCTGACGGTCGTGAAAGACCACCAAAGTTTGGCTAAGTAAATGATTCATCTGGTAATCCGGATATAGTTCGAACGTACGACTTTCCCCTTAAGAGTCCCGGTATGCTGTATGAAAGAAAGCGCGAATTGATCGCAAATTTGACAATTTTTCTCGCCACCACTGTTTTTGAAGCGCAGTGCAATGTGGGCAAGCTCAATTTCATAAATCAGGAAACTGCGTTCAATTAAGTCTGACTTCCATTGTCGTTTGGACGAATTTGAGAGGACCGTAATGAGCGAAAAAGCATTGGTAACCATTACAGATGCCGCAAAGATAATCTCTGTGAGCCGCGCGACGGTCTACAGAATGATTCAGGCCGGCGATTATGATCAGCAAATTGCACAAGGAAAGAGGTCCAAGGAAGATGTACCGCAAGCAATTCGAGGCTATTTGGGGTGTCGATTCCCCAGAATGATCCGATTGGGGCCTCGTTGCGTGCGCCTGAACCGGGCGGAAGTGGAGGCATGGATAGCTTCGAGAGCCTCCCAAGGCGTGTAACGCCATGCACTACCGCATGCACTACGGCGATGGGGTGGGAACTGAGCTGGACTACGGAAGTAGTCGTAACTTATTGATTTGGCGGAGAGGGAGGGATTCGAACCCTCGTGCCGGGTTTCCCCGACCATCCGATTTCGAGTCGGCGCCGTTATGACCGCTTCGGTACCTCTCCCCGGAAAAGACTGATATGATACGACACTCTTCTTGAGAACTAAATGGTGGGGGACATGAATTTGTCGGAAATCATGCCCTTCGGCCTAAACCTGAGAGATACCTTGGGCCGAAGTCTAGATCGTAAGAGAAATGTAGACGATAAAAGCGAATTTATAAGGGGGCGACAAAAAAAATCAACATTAAAACAATCCAACTTTTTCCGTTTCCTCGTTTATCTCTTCTTCACAGCTTCCTTTTCGGGGTGTGCCCAAGAAACATCCCGGTCTTTAACTCAGTTGGAACGGATCAAGCAATCCGGCGAGCTGCGGGTCGTTACCCGGTATGGGCCTTCCACTTATTATGAAAGTATCAATGGGTCGGTTGGTCTGGAGCATGATTTAGCTGAGCTTTTTGCCAAACGGCTCAATGTCAAAGTTAAATTCATAGTGTCGGATTCAGCCAAACAGGCGATCCAGACCATTGATGAAGGTAGAGCGGATCTAGCGGCAGCGGGGCTGCTCGTTGATGAGGCGTTGAAAAGCAAGCTACGCTTTGCACCGCCTTACCGTGTCCTTACCGAGCAAGTCCTGTACAGTGATGGCCGTCCGCGGCCGAACAGCCTCGCTGATTTAGCCGGTGGCGTGTTGGAAGTTTCGGCGGGTACCAGTCATGTGAATACCCTCAAAGCGCTGAAACGCAACTATCGCGACCTTAATTGGCGCATCAATTTCGATCAGGATGTTCACGAACTTCTATTCCTCGTTAGTGAAGGATTGGTCGATTACACCGTCGCCAATTCGGATCAGGCATTGATCATGCGTCGCTATTATCCGAAGCTGCAAGTTGCCTTTGATATCGGCAAAACCCGGGAGCTAGCCTGGGCTTTACCCATGTCTGAGGACGCCAGCCTGTATGAGGAGACCATTCGGTTTTTTCGAGAGATCAAGGAAAACAAGACGCTGGACCAATTGATTGATCGCTATTACGGTCATGCGGAAGCATTCGATGCTGCTTTGGATAGTTCACTACGTCGCGACTATCAAACCCGCCTGCCCAAATTCAAGCGATGGTTCGTGCAGGCGGGGAGGCGGTATGGTATCGATTGGCGCCTTTTGGCGGCCATTGCCTATCAAGAGTCCAAATGGCGTAGTACGGCCGTCTCCGCCGAAGGCGTGCGCGGTCTGATGATGTTGACCGGTGTTACCGCCAAGGAACTGAAAGTAACAGATCGGTTTAATCCGGCCCAAAGCATTTGGGGCGGCGCATCCTATCTTCGGCAGACTTTAGGGAATATTCCGCCGCAGATCGAAGATCCGGATCGTACCTGGTATGCCTTGGCGGCCTACAACCTGGGTTATGGCCATATCGAGGATGCTCGGGATCTAGTCGCAAGACGGGGCGGCGATCCCGACAAGTGGATCGAAATCAAGAAAGTGTTGCCGCTGCTCGGCAGGCCCAAGTGGTATCAGAAAACCAAGTACGGTAAAGCTCGTGGCGCCCTCGCTGTTCACTATGTAAACAGCATCCGCCGGTACTACGATCTCTTGGTTTGGCTCACCGAAGAAAATGAAGCTGGCAGGGTCGCCATGGAATCGGGAAATTCGCGGGCTGCAGGCGTTTAGCGTCTTTCTTGAAAAAAACGTCTAAGGAGGCTGCTACAGTCCTCCTTCAAGACATTCCCCTGGTATTCGACCTTATGATTGAGGAACTCGGTATCGGTTAGTTGCAATGCGCTGCAAACGGCGCCTCGCTTGGGATCCGGGGCGCCGAATACCAGCCGCTTCACGCGCGCATGAATGATGGCGCCCATGCACATCACGCAGGGTTCGAGCGTTACGTAAAGGACGGTATCGACCAGCCGATAATTGCCGAGCCGCAGGCCGGCCGCTCTCAGCGCCATGATCTCGGCATGGGCCGTGGGATCGTTCGTCCCGATGGAGCAGTTCCAGCCTTCGGCGATCAGTGCATCACCCTTTACCAGTACCGCGCCCACGGGTACTTCGCCGGCGCCACCGGCCCGTTCAGCAAGCGCCAGGGCATGGCGCATCCAGTCTTCGTCGCTCGGGGGCACCACGATATGGAAATTACTCCCACTCGATGGTGGCCGGCGGCTTGCCCGAGATGTCGTAGGTTACCCTTGAGATTCCCGGAACTTCATTGATGATCCTGCGCGAGACGAGATCGAGAAAGTCGTAGGGGAGATGCGCCCAGCGGGCGGTCATGAAGTCTATCGTTTCGACGGCACGCAGCGCGACGACGAAATCGTAGCGACGGCCGTCGCCCATAACGCCGACCGATTTGACTGGCAGAAATACGGCGAACGCCTGGCTGACCTTATCGTAAAGCTCGTGCCGATGAAGTTCCTCGATAAAAATCGCATCGGCGCGGCGCAGCAAATCGGCATATTCTTTTTTGACTTCGCCCAAAATCCGAACACCCAGGCCAGGGCCGGGAAACGGGTGCCGGTAAACCATCTCGTAAGGTAGACCGAGTTCCAATCCGATCTGCCGAACCTCGTCCTTGAACAACTCCCGCAGCGGTTCGACCAGCTTGAGGTTCATGCGCTCCGGCAGGCCGCCTACGTTGTGATGGGACTTGATGACATGGGCTTTGCCGGTCTTGGAGCCGGCCGACTCGATGACATCCGGATAAATTGTGCCCTGCGCCAGCCAGCGGGCATCGGTGATTTTGCTCGCCTCTTCGTCGAAAATTTCGATGAACAATCTTCCGATGACTTTCCGCTTCTGTTCCGGGTCGTCGATGCCTTTCAGAGCTTGCAAGAATCTGTCCTCGGCATTGACCCGGATCACCTGAACGCCCATATGCCGCGCGAAGGTGGCCATGACCTGGTCGCCTTCGTCGAGACGCAAAAGTCCGGTATCGACGAACACGCAGGTAAGCTGATCGCCTATGGCTTTGTGCAGGAGCGCCGCGACCACTGAGGAGTCGACGCCGCCAGAGAGGCCGAGAACCACCCGCTCGCTGCCTACTTTGGCGCGAATGGTCTGTAAGCTGTCTTCGATGATGTTGTGCGACGTCCAAAGGGTTTCGCAGCCGCAAATATCTTGCAGAAAGCGTTCGAGAATACGCTTCCCCTGCCGGGTATGGGTCACTTCCGGGTGAAACTGAAGGCCGTAATAGCCGCGTATCTCGTCCGCCATGCCGGCAATCGGGGCGCTTTCGGTCGAAGCAATGAGTTTGAAGCCGGGCGGCAAAGCCGTTACTTGGTCGCCATGACTCATCCAAACGTCGAGCAGGCCGTAACCCTCCGGGGTCGTATGGTCTTCGATGTCGGACAATAGGCGGGAGTGACCGTGGGCACGAATCTGTGCATAGCCGAATTCGCGATGAGGGCAGGCTTCCACCCGGCCGCCCAGCTGTTCGGCCATGGTCTGCATCCCGTAACAGATGCCGAGTATCGGCAATCCCAGCTCGAACACGATGGCGGGTGCTCGGGGCGATTCCGCCTGCGTGACGGTCTCCGGTCCTCCGGAGAGGAGAATGCCTCGAGGCTGATACTCACGAATGAACTGCTCGTCGCAATCGTATGGATGAATCTCGCAATACACGCCGATCTCCCGGATGCGGCGTGCGATCAATTGCGTGTATTGAGAACCAAAATCGAGAATTAAAATTTTTTGGGAATGAATATTTAAAGCCATGGAGATGTACGTTTGCCTTTTAGTCGAGCCAGTAATTGGGCGCTTCCTTGGTAATCGTTACATCATGTACATGGCTTTCCCGCATCCCGGCGGTGGTGACTCGAACGAAGCGGGCATTGTTGCGCATGGCTTCGATAGTGTCGCACCCGGTGTAACCCATGGCCGAACGTACGCCTCCGATCAGCTGATGAATGATGGCGATTAGGCTGCCTTTGTAGGGGACACGGCCCTCGATGCCCTCGGGTACGAGCTTTTCGGCATCGGTGCTTTCCTGGAAGTAGCGATCACTCGAACCCTGCTGCTGGGCCATGGCGCCCAAGGAGCCCATGCCACGGTAGGATTTATACGAACGTCCCTGGTACAACTCCACTTCGCCGGGGGCTTCCTCGGTGCCGGCGAACAGTCCGCCGATCATGATCGAGTAGGCGCCAGCAGCCAATGCTTTTGCGACATCGCCGGAATAGCGAATGCCGCCGTCGGCGATGAGGGGAATCCCGGTTCCCTTAAGCGCTTCGGCGACATTGGCCACCGCCGTAACCTGCGGGATGCCGACGCCGGCCACAATGCGGGTGGTGCAGATGGAGCCGGGGCCGATGCCTACTTTGACTGCATCCGCTCCCGCCTTGACCAAATCTCTCGCCGCTTCGCCGGTGGCGATATTTCCGCCGATCACCTGTACGTGCTTGAAGTTTTGCTTGACCCAGCGAACGCGATCCAACACGCCCTGAGAGTGTCCGTGAGCGGTATCGACTACGATGACGTCGACACCGGCTTCGACCAGCGCGGCGACTCGCTCTTCGGTGCCGGGACCAGTGCCGACGGCGGCGCCGACGCGAAGGCGCTCCTGCTCGTCTTTGCAGGCCTGCGGGTAATCTTTAGCCTTTTGGATGTCTTTGACGGTAATCAGCCCCCGGAGCTGAAAGTCGTTGTTGACGACCAGTACTTTTTCGATCCGGTGTTTATGCAGGAGGTGGATGGCTTCCTCCTTGCTGGCGCCTTCCTGCACGGTGACCAGCTTTTCTTTAGGCGTCATGGCCTTGGTTACTGGCTCATCGTAGCGGGTTTCGAATCGCAGGTCGCGACTGGTGACAATGCCCACGAGATTCTCGCCGTCCACAACGGGTACCCCGGAGATTCTTCTGGATCGGGTCAATTCCATGACTTCGCGGATGGTGGTACTCGGAGAAACCGTGATGGGCTCTTTGATCACCCCGCTTTCGTATTTCTTGACGCTTTGAACCTCATAGGCCTGGCGATCCACTGTCATGTTTTTATGGATGATGCCGATCCCCCCCTCTTGCGCCATGGTAATGGCAAGACGGGATTCGGTGACCGTGTCCATGGCTGCGGACAGCAGAGGAATATTAAGGCGAATGGTGCGGGTAAGCTGGGTTTTTAAGCTGACGTCGCGCGGCAGCACGGCTGAGTGAGCAGGAATAAGGAGGACATCGTCGAATGTGAGCGCTTCTTGAACGACATGCATGGTTTGCTCCCGCCAACTAAAATTTACAGATTCTATTTTAAAGGTCTGTTTGTTGCAATATCGGGTCTCGGTTTGAAGATGGCATTCGAATACCGGGCGACATTTGCCTCTGTTTAGATTCTCGCCATTTCGGGCCGGTCCTAAGTTGAGTGTTGTGAAAACACGGGGACCTTTCGGTCGAGCTCCATTTCCGAGTCGTGATCGATTCCCTGTTCAATCAGAGTAAAAACCGTTTGTGCCATGGCGGCTTGTGCTATGGGTTCGAAAAATGCGGTCTTCAAAGTCCAGGCGAATGCGGCGGCGAACACGTATTGCCACAGGCCTATCGACACGGGCAGCGCGCCGGCGGTGTTCTGGATCGGGACTAGGAGTACGGCGAAACCGATTGCAAAGCCCAAGAGCTCGAAAAGACTCAAGTAAACACGGCTCTTGAGCAGTCGCGAAAAGTGCTGAATGTGAACAGCCAAGGCAGATCGCGCCGAACGCCAAGCGTTGTCCGTATTTGTGAAGAAAAGCCAAGCCAAGACTGCTTGGTGATTAGCACCAAAGATTCGTCCTGCGGCCCAGGATAATGCCCCGGAGAGCCTCGGGTTGTTCAACTTACTTAGGCTGGGAGCTAAACAGGCTTCGGGGAGTTTTTGTAGGGTTTGCTTGACGGCGAGGTCCAGTTCCATCAGTCCGGAAACACTGGGAAAACGCTGTGCTACGAGCTGCTTCGCGTATGCGATTTGAGCTTTGCCTTCCGGAATAGGTTGTCCCTTGAACTGTTCGGCCAATAAAGCCAAATTTCCGGCTTTGACGTTATAGAGGAAGTTCGCGCGGAGTTTGTACATCAAAAGGGCGCACCCGATGAAGCCTGCGAGCGCTCCGGCCGAGGCGAATGCAGTCGGATTTTGGCTCAAGGAGCTTAAACCAATGGCCGTTCCGGCGCCCGCTGCAGTCATGAAGACATAGGCAAATGCCACCGCCAAGCATACCAGCAGTCGGTAGAGTACGAACGGCATTGATTTTTCGATAGTCCGCGTGGCGGCCAGCAAGTTGAGGTCCCGCATCTCTCCCTCCAAAGTAAGTCTGTTTTTAATATTTGAGTTTTCTCGGGCAGATCACGGGGGCTTGGCTTTAACAAGCCCCGAGGGTACGAATGTTAAGAAAAAGCCGGGTTATTTTGCCATAAGCGCAAAGATCGATAGCCTACGGCATTTGCAGCAGCAAATCTTCAAGATTTGCTTGTTCGTTTTGATTTGCGCGGCGACTTTGTCCCGATCGTCGGCAAGCCGGTGTGTTGAGTGCGGAACGGCAACGCCTTGCGGGCGATTCGAGTGCCTTCGTGTTGATTTCCGGTACCTTCGGGTTGCCATGCCGGCACGAGATGATGCTTGCCGTTTCCGATCAGGTCTGCGCGTCCCATGCGTTTCAGGGCTTCTCGGAGCATCGGCCAGTTGTTGGGGTCATGGTAACGGAGGAAGGCCTTGTGCAGCCGTCGCTGCTTGAGTTTCTTCGGAACGAATACCGTTTCGCTGGTGCGCGTGATTCGGTGGAGCGGGTTCTTTCCGGAATGATACATGGCCGTTGCCGTGGCCATGGGGGAGGGCAGGAAGGCTTGGACCTGATCGGCCCGAAACCCATTGCGCTTGAGCCACAGCGCGAGATTCAGCATGTCTTCGTCAGTCGTGCCCGGATGGGCGGCGATGAAGTAGGGGATCAGGTATTGCTCCTTTCCGGCCTCCTTCGAGTATTTGTCGAACAAAGCCTTGAACCGGTCGTAAGTGCCGATGCCCGGTTTCAGCATTTTGGACAGGGGGCCGGGCTCGGTGTGCTCCGGCGCGATCTTCAAATAACCGCCGACATGATGGGCTGCGAGTTCTTTGACATATTCAGGCGAAGTCACGGCGAGGTCATATCGCAATCCCGAGGCAATCAAGATCTTCTTGATGCCCGGCAGTGCGCGGGCGCGGCGGTAAAGCCGGATTAGCGCCGTGTGGTCGGTATTCAGGTTTTTACAGATGCCGGGGTATACGCAGGACGGCCGGCGGCAGGCAGCTTCGATCGCCTTGTCCTTGCAGGCGAGCCGGTACATGTTCGCGGTCGGTCCGCCAATATCGGAGATGACTCCGGTAAAGGCCGGCGAGGTATCGCGAATGGTCTCTATTTCCCGGATGATCGAGTCTTCCGAACGGCTTTGAATGATGCGCCCTTCGTGTTCCGTGATCGAGCAGAAGGTGCAGCCGCCGAAACAGCCGCGCATGATGGTCACCGAATGCTGGATCATCTCGAACGCGGGAATCTTGCCGGTTCCGTAAGACTTGTGGGGAAGGCGCGAATAGGGCAGGCCGTAGACGCCGTCCATCTCTTTGGTGCTCAGGGGAACCGGCGGCGGGTTGATCCAAACGTCTCTATCCCCGTGTCGCTGTACAAGTGCACGGGCATTGCCGGGATTGGTTTCCTGATGCAGAACTCGCGAGGCGTGGGCGTAGAGTACGGGGTCGGCTTTGACCGCTTCATATGCCGGCAGGCGGATGACGGCCCGATCGGCCGGAAGTTTGCGCCTCGTCAGGCGGACGATTGCTTCGGGCTTTACGCCGGAAGATTCCTTCACGCACCCGGATGGCTCCTCATGATAAGGATTTGACTTGGGAGCATGTGCTCCAGGCGTATCCACCGATGTGGAACCGAGTTCGGTCCATCCGGTAGGCGTTTGTTTACGGATGAACGCGGTTCCGCGAATATCGGTCAATTGGTCGATGGATTCTCCCGCTGCAAGCCTGTGGGCGATCTCCACCACCTGGCGTTCGCCATTGCCGTATACGAGAAGATCCCCCTTGGCATCGAGCAGAACCGAGCGGCGCACTGTGTCGGACCAATAATCGTAATGGGCGATCCGGCGGAGGCTCGCCTCGATCCCGCCTAGAACGATCGGCACATCCTTGAAGGCTTCTCGGCACCGCTGCGAATAGGCAGTGACACAACGGTCCGGGCGTCTGTCGGGGGCTCCGTCGGGCGTGTAAGCGTCGTTCGAACGGACGCGGCGGTCAGACGTGTAGCGATTGACCATGGAATCCATGTTGCCGCCGGTGACGCCGAAAAATAGGTTGGGCCTGCCCAGTTTTTGAAAATCGGCGGCGGAAGTCCAATCCGGCTGCGCAATAATGCCGACCCGAAAGCCTTGTGCCTCCAGCAGTCTACCGATAATCGCCATGCCGAAGCTTGGGTGATCCACGTAGGCATCGCCCGTCACGATAATGATGTCGCACGAGTCCCAGCCCAAGATGTCCATGTCGTCGCGGGTCATGGGTAATTGCGGTGCGGTCCCAAAGCGCTTGGCCCAGTATTTTCGGTAAGAAAAAAGATCGGGAGTAATGTTCATCGCGAATTAGCGAAGAAAACGAATGAAAGGACTCGGGCCCGAAGAGATCGGCTGAGCGACTCTTTGTGCAATACCCGAGAATATAACTAGGAATTTTAACGCGAAAACGCTACTGAGATGCTATGAAGCCGATTGCCCGGCTTTTCGCTTTAAAAATCCAAGGGTGACGGAAAAGGCACGAGACCGATGGAAACCTAATGGTTTACAAGACCTTAAGACGTTAGGGTCTTATTGGCGTGCGTGCCTTGGATTCCCGGATCACGCCCAGTCCCCAGATGCCCCAGGATGCGGTTTTAAGCATCAATAAAGGGATAGCGACTGCCTTGAGCCCCCAGAGAATAATGGCTAGCGCACTTGCGCCGGACAAGCTCCAAGCAAAAACACCCCAAGGTCCGCCGATTACGATTCGGAGGAGGCGCCTCAATGTATTTTGCAATTCGCTCATAGATAGCATCCAGCAAGCGGGTGGCGGTATACCGTGCGGCATTGATCGGCGGGGGCGGAAATACGAATGTCCGCAAAGCGCCTACTGAATGCGTACTGTAAAAATCCTAGCAAGCCGATTTAATATAAGCAAATAAATTGTAAAAGAGCAGTAATCAATCCGTGCTCTTACGAGCATTAAAAAGCCACTGTCTGAAAGCAGCTGTTCCAGACAGTGGCTATTGTCGCAAGCAGTGCTTAGAACGCTAAGACACCGTTAGCATCTTGCTGATTACACATCCGGGCAGAGGTCTTTGCCCATCAGGTTCGCAAAGCTCGCGAAGACCTGCAGCAAGACACCCATGATCGCCAGAGCCAGCCAGCCGAAGATCACAAAGCCGTAGTGCAAAGGCGCTACGAACAGCTCTTCCATGAACCAGAAGGTGTGACCCCACTCGTTCAGCCCCACGTTC
>Ga0196980_1000002_pt1 | contig 134198 bp, 105 predicted proteins | sample S3_1013CmetaG_FD_155486 | JGI IMG/M metagenome (GOLD analysis project Ga0196980, IMG submission 155486) | Soil microbial communities from Anza Borrego desert, Southern California, United States - S3_10-13C | ecosystem: Environmental > Terrestrial > Soil > Desert | place: USA: California... | reverse complement strand
CGATTTCGGTGTACAGGAAGTTCATCCAGTACGTCTCAAATTCCGGTGCGAACGAATCCAGACCGGCGGACCAGCCGTAGACCCCTTCATACCACCGAACCCACATGTAAAAGACCGTGTAGAGCATAAAAGCAAAGGTCAGCCACTTTACATTGAGTAAAGGTTGCTCTCTTGCTTCTACGCCACCTGCTGTTGTAGCAGCCATAATTACCTCCAATGCTTGTTGTTAATTACCATTAGGCGCCAGAGTTACGTACGTAACATCTCTGACCCCGGTTTAGAGTAAAGCTGCACAAAAAAAATTCCGATCTTTAGGAAGAAATTTTTAACTGTGCGGCTTCTGCGTTGAAAATACGGAGAAGCCCTTCGTACGGGGTCCGTACCGATACTTTTCGGCGTGCGGCAGGTCTGTCGGAACGCCTAACTGCGGCCTTTTGTATCGAGTCGATACTGTAGGCTCGACTTATAAGCGATGTCAACTAGGGTGCGTCAATAATTTTTTTCGACGAAGTTGATGGCAGGATTTGATGTCTATCGGATCACGCTGACAGGCTCAGATCGTCGATTTTCACTCCGAGATATTGCGGGTCTGGCTGGGTTGCCCAGCTTTATCGCCAGCGGGCTATGGATGTTTTTCCGTTCAGTGATGGTCAATACGGTGCCGTCGCCGTCTTCCGCGAGTTCGTAAATCCAAGTACCGTTTCAAAAGCAAACTAAAAAAAGTGAGCTGCCGGCGTGGGGACGGGCTCGACTCGCGTGTCTTGCGTATTCGGTTTGCCCATCATGCGGAAGTGGGCGGATTTTTCGTTCTTTGAACAGAGTGGTAAGATCGGCCTAATGTAAAGCGGATTGTTTGCGGCTGATTCATAGGCCAGCGATCGGAAGAGAGGCGTCTTGGTCGGCGAAACGGCAGTGCGGACTTAGTCATTCGGTACTGATGCAGGCCTGCCGTACGGTTGCCGATCCGTGTTTTATGAAACCCGTCAAGCGTACAACCATAAGTGTTTCCTCAATGAAGCCCCGTTACTCCTATTCAGCTGGATCTCCAATCCCGCACGGAGTTCATTTGCATAAGGATGGGGTGAATTTCTCCCTATTTAGTCGGCACGCTAGCCGCGTTTGGTTGCTGCTCTTCGAGGATACGCATGCTACTAAACCGTTTCAGGTCATTGAGCTCGATCCGCAGAATCACAAAACCGGCGACATGTGGCATATCTGTATCCTCGGGGCGGGAAGAAATCTGGTTTATGCCTTTCGCGTCGATGGGCCTTTCACGCCAGAGCAAGGGCATCGTTTCGATTCGACGAAAATACTGCTGGATCCATACGCAACGGCACTTGCCACGCCGCTCCAGTGGAATTTTGCCGGTTTTTCTTCTCTTCTTGCCGAGCCATTGGCGCTGGTTGGTTCCGAACGTGACACTCCGGTAGTCGCCAAAAATCTCGTTACCAGCAACAGTTTTGACTGGGAAGAGGATCGACCGCTTTATCACCCATGGTCCAGTCTGATTATTTATGAAACCCATGTGCGCGGTCTGACGGTACACCCGTCGTCCGGCGTCAGGTCACCGGGAAGCTATCTCGGCCTGATCGAGAAAATTCCATACTTTAAGCGACTCGGGGTCACGGCCGTTGAACTGATGCCTTTGCAGGAATTCAATCCGCACGAGGCCACCGCGATCAATCCTCTGACTGGAGAGAAACTTCGCAATTATTGGGGCTATAACACCATTGCGTTTTTCGCGCCCTTCGAGGGGTATGGCAGCCGTCTCTATCCCGGGTGTCAGGTCGACGAATTCAAAACCATGGTCAAAGCCTTGCACAAGGCGGGAATCGAGGTGCTGCTGGATGTGGTGTTCAACCATACGGCGGAAGGCGACGAAACCGGACCGACGCTCAATTTCCGTGGTTTGGACAACAGCATCTATTACTTGCTGGAAGACGACAAAAGCCGCTACAAAAATTTCTCCGGTTGCGGCAATACGATGAACTGCAATCACCCGGTGGTTCGCAACTACATTCTCGATTGTTTGCGCTACTGGGTCGTCGAAATGCACGTGGACGGCTTTCGCTTTGATCTTGCGTCGATTTTGGGGCGCGACCGCAACGGCCATTTGGTGGCCAACGCGCCGCTCCTGGAACAGATCGCCGAGGACCCGATTTTGCGCGACGTAAAGCTGATCGCCGAGGCGTGGGATGCGGGCGGCGCCTATTTGGTCGGACGTTTTCCCGGAGAGCGCTGGTCGGAGTGGAACGGCCAATATCGCGACGACGTGCGACGTTACTGGCGTGGTGATCTCGGCACGGCCGGAGCTTTTGCCAGCCGGCTATGCGGCAGCGCCGATCTTTACGAACACAGCGGGAAGGCGACGGTTAACAGCATCAACTTCGTGACCTGTCATGACGGGTTTACGCTGAACGATCTGGTCAGCTACGAGTACAAGCATAATCTGGCCAATGGCGAAGAGAATCGGGACGGTTCGAACGATAATCACAGCGCCAATTACGGCGTGGAAGGTCCGACCGACGATCCGGCCATTGTTCGAATTAGACTCAGGCAGATGAAGAACTTCATCGCCACGCTGTTGGTTTCCCGCGGGGTGCCGATGATTTTGGGAGGCGACGAATTCTGCCGCACTCAAATGGGTAACAACAATGCCTATTGCCAGGATAACGAGATTTCCTGGTACAACTGGAAGTTACTGGAGCAAAACCAAGAATTCTTCGAGTTCGTGCGGAATATGATCGCATTTCGCGCGCGCCACCCGGTTTTGTCGTCGGAAAGGTTCTATAGGCCCGAGGACGTGAGCTGGTTCAATCCGTCCGGACAGATACCCGATTGGCACTCGGAGAGCGCAGTGGGATGCCGGATTTATGCGGAAAACGACGGGGGGCAGGACCTTTGTCTGCTTTTCAATCCGCTAACCTATGCGATCAACTTCTTGTTGCCGGATCTGTCATTCGATTCGGTTTGGCTTAGGGTTGTCGATACCAGTGCGCCGCCGCCTTTTGACATCTGCCAGCTGGGCCAAGGTATTCCATTCAGTGGCAACTCATCGATCCAGCTGCAGGAGCGCAGTATGATCGTGTTGCTCGCAGAGCGTAATCTCTAGCCTAATAATGAAAACGGCCGGGTTTCCCGGCCGTTTTTACGTTTTTAAGATGCCTACGAAACACTTAAGGCGTTATCGATTGAGTGGCTGAAAACTGATTGCCTTTATTGTCTCGAATTTCGGCTTTCAACTCTCCCGCCGTTTCGGGCACGAAATAAAACCGGAAGTTCGGGTCGGCGCTGATGGCGATATCCGTTTGTGCCGTTAGAACCGGTTTGTCGTTGAAGCTGACTTTTACTTCCTCTACGAAGTGAGCCGGTTTGATCATTCGGGTCAATTGATCCATCTGTAAGCCGGTAATGTTCGGATGGCTGATGAGCAGTTGAGCCAAATTCGGCTGTTGCAGGGCGGCTTTCTCATTGTCCAGCTTGAACTTCATTTTGCCCATCCGCGCCATAGCCGCCTCGAGATCCGTGCCGATGGGTGCCGAGCAGCCGCCGCTGGCTTTGACAAAGGCTTTATTCATATAGAGCTTGCCATCGTTGGTTTCGGCTATGGCGCGAATATGAGTATAGGCATTGACGCGTACCCGCATGGCCAAGTCCGCTTTGCCGCTTTCCGGCGTGAAATGGAAAGTGCCGGAGAACGGAACCGGGTTGTTGTCGATGATCAGCGTTACGGTCTTGATATATCGATCCTGGGATTGCGGACTCTTGCTGTTGATTTGAATCGGTACTAAGGCCGGATCTTCTGCACGATAGGGCGCGGTCAATTCGACGATCTGGTTGCCTTCTTCGATCGGGCGGTCGCCGAAAAACTTTTTTCTAAGCCCACCATTCCAGGCTGCTTCTTCCTCGCCGGCGGCGAATGCGGAACCGGTTAGCGCTAATAAATAGGCCAAGGCTAGCCATAAGCCTTTGTCGAGCATTATCAAATGTTTCATTGAGGTATTCTCCGGTTAAGTGTTCGGGGTTTAATCGTCTTCCCACTCCAGTTCGGCGAATGCAGTGGAAATGTTTCTCTTGTGGAATTCGTCGAACAGTTGCCAGTCATCGCGGGCCGATAAACCGACGTTCTCCATGGCGTCCTCCATGGTTTTGCCATCTTTGATGAACGCTCTAATCTCGGACTGCAAGGTCTTGAGATAGCGCTCCTCGGGCTCCAGTGCTTCAGGCCAGTGGGCTGAAACGGGGCCATGTCCCGGTATCGCCAGCTTCGCATCGATCGTTTTGAGTTGCTCGATCGTCGCGAGCCAACCGTTGAGGCTCCCGTCGACTACGGGCAAATGCCCCATGAACAGGAGATCGGCCAGCCAAAGAGTCCTGGTCTGGGGATCGTAAATGCTGAGATCGCTGTCGGTATGGGCGGTTCTGTGGGCCTTCAAAACCAGCGTTCTGCCGCCGAGATCCAGAACGAGTGTCTCTCGAACCGGGTGGTCGGGCGGCACGAAGTTCTCGCTCTTCAAGCGGAAGCCGAGATCCCGCTCGGCCTTTTCCTGATAGAAGGGCGCTCGCATGGCCATGGCTTCGGCCAATTTGTGATGGCCGATGAAGCTGACGCCGGGCTGTTTGAACGCGATGTTGCCATAGATGTGATCCGGATGGACGTGGGTGTTGATGACGTGGCAGATGGGGGTTGTGGTGATGGATTCGATGGCGCTTCTCAAGGCATAGCCTTGCTCCGGGCTACCGCCCGTGTCGACCACGGCCACGCAACGCTGGCCGACAATGAAGCCGATATTCGCGATCTCGCCGCGGTTGTGCTGATCCGGCAGTTCATGGGTGCCCTGGTGAACGTAAATACCCGGTGCGACCTGCTGGAGCGAGAGTTTGGCGGGCTCGGCTTGAGCGGGGGTATTTAGCCAGATGAGCGGCAGGAGGAGCGCAATAACTGGAACTTTCATTACGGTCTTGTGTCTTTTTCGTTGGCGATCAATAGATCGAGTAGAGCCCGACTGGCTCGCGACCGCATTTTCGCTTCCGGCGCGATGATGTTCAACTGCCAGCGGAGGCCGTCGGGCGGGTTGATTCGCCGTGATACTAGGCTGTCATTTTCGTGGCGCATCGCCTGAATGGAGGCAAAGCCGATGCCGAGACCGGCTCGTACCGATTCCTTTACGCCGGCAACGCCCATGACTTCGATATTGACCGGCACCGTGATGTGTGCTTCGGCCAACGCGGTTTCGACCACTTGCCTCGCGCCGGATCCCGGTTCGCGCCAGATGATTTGATAGCGGGTGAAAACATCGAGAGGAACGGCCTCGGGATAAATTTCCGCGATTTCATGATTCCGAGGAACGATGAGTACGATTTCGTCCTCCTTCCACGGCAACATGCGGAACGGCGCAGGTAGTTGATCGGTAGCGACGGGACCTTCGATGAAAGCCAAATCCAGCTCCGGAAGATTTTGCACGATTTCCTGAGTATTGCCGGTATTGATATACACATGCACGCCCGGATAGTCGGTTTGGAGTCTTACGACATACTGGGGCAGGTAATAGCTGGCGATGGTCATCGTCGAGCCGATGCGCAGGGTTCCGACGTTGACCTGCTGCAAGCGGCGGATGTAGTCCTTCGCCTCGCGGTAGTCGCGTTCCAGCCGTTCGGCGTATTCGAGCAAACCTTGGCCTGCCGGGGTCAAAACAATTTGATGGCCGACACGTTCATACAACGGCTCTCCGACGGCATCTTGAAGTAATTTCAGCTGCCCGGAAACGGCCGGTTGACCTAGATTCAGCTGCTCAGCGGCGCGAGTGATGCTTTTCCGCTTCGCCACGATTGCAAAGGTTAGGAGGCACTGCATGTTCATACATGATTTTGCATAAATATGCGTAACATCATGAAAAGTAATGAAGCATTCATGAATATCGATTTGAATTTGATAGATCCATCCGCTACAGTCGCGTACGCCGATTCGACTACCCGCTAGAACCCGTTATTTCTGCCGATGTTGAGGGTTTGCCCGAGAACGGCTGTTTCTGAAGCACTATATTAAAGGTATGCACCGTATGACCACTGCGCCGGTTGCTTTTAAGAAAGTCAAAAAGAATAAGAGGATGGCGCCCAAGGGGCGTCCGATCGATCTCAAGGCTCTGGAGGAAGTTCGTGCCTTGCTCGGCGAAGCGCCGCGCCGCCGGGATTTGCTGATCGAGCATCTGCATAAAATTCAGGATGCTTACAAATATATTTCCGCTAAGCACGTCGTTGCGTTAGCCCACGAGATGAAGCTTTCGCCGGCTGAAGTCTATGAGGTTGCCACGTTCTACCATCATTTCGACGTGGCCAAGGAGAATGAGACGCCTCCTCCGCCTCTGACGGTGCGTGTTTGCGAATCGGTGTCGTGCGAAGTGGCCGGAGCTAAGCCGCTGCTGGAAGCGCTCCAGAACGGATTGGGAGACGGCGTTCGCGTCATTCCGGCGCCGTGCGTCGGACGCTGCCAACATGCGCCGGTCGCCGTGGTAGGCCAAAATCCGATCGACAACGCCACCGAAGAAACGGTGCAGCAGGCGGTCGACAATAAGATGACCGAGGCCGAGGTGCCGGCTTATATCGACTATGCCCAGTATATCGCTCAAGGTGGATATCAAACCCTCAAGGCTTGCATCGAAGGCAAGCGCAATCGCGAGTGGGCAATCAAAGCCATGGAACACTCAGGTCTTCGCGGTTTGGGCGGCGCCGGTTTCCCGGCGGGGCGCAAGTGGCGGATCGTGAGCAGCTATCCGGGACCGAGGCTCATGGCCGTGAACATCGACGAGGGCGAGCCGGGCACGTTCAAGGATCGCCACTATCTGGAAAGCGATCCTCACCGTTTTCTCGAGGGCATGCTGATCGCCGCATGGGCGGTGGACATCAGCGAGATCTATATCTACCTTCGCGACGAGTACGCCGCCTGCCGCAAGATTCTTACCGAGGAATTGGCCAAGCTGCAGGGCAATCCGCCTTCCACGACCCATCGCATTCCGCCGATTCAGCTGCGGCGGGGCGCCGGCGCCTATATTTGCGGCGAAGAGTCGGCGATGATCGAATCCATCGAGGGCAAGCGCGGCATGCCGCGGCTCCGTCCCCCCTTCGTGGCCGAAGTCGGTTTGTTCGGCCGTCCGACGCTGGAGCACAACATGGAAACCGTCTTCTGGGTGCGCGACATTCTGGAGAAGGGACCGGAGTGGTTCTCCTCATTCGGGCGTCACGGACGCAAGGGCTTGCGTTCCTTCTCGGTCAGCGGCCGCGTGCAAAAACCGGGGGTTCATCTGGCCCCGGCCGGTATCACCGTTCGCGAACTGATCGACGAATACTGCGGCGGCATGCTGCCCGGACACGAGTTCTACGCTTATTTCCCGGGCGGCGCTTCCGGCGGCATTCTGCCGGCATCCATGGGCGATATTCCGCTGGACTTCGATACCTTGAACGCATACGGCTGCTTTATCGGCTCCGCTGCCGTCATCATCCTGTCCAACCACGACAGCGCCAAGGCGATGGCAGTCAATGCCATGAAGTTTTTCGAGGAAGAATCGTGTGGCCAATGCACGCCCTGCCGGGTCGGTACCGGCAAGGCGGTCAAGCTCATGCAAAAGGACCAGTGGGACAAGCCCTTGCTGGACGACATCTCCAAGGTGATGACCGATGCATCCATCTGCGGGCTCGGCCAAGCGGCGGCAAATCCTTTGCAGTGCGTGTTCAAGTATTTCCCCCAAGAGCTTGAAAAGTAAGCGAGCTGAAATCCGTAGGAACGAGATATGGTTGCCAATCCCAAAGATTTAAAGACAGCAAAGACCGTCGGATTCAAGCTCGACGGCGAAGACATTCAGGCTTTCGAGGGCGAGACGATCCTTCAGGCTGCCAAACGGCAAGGCAAGGAGATCCCGCACCTTTGTTATAAAGACGGTTATCGGCCGGACGGCAATTGTCGCGCCTGCGTGGTGGAGATCAAGGGCGAACGCGTCCTGGCGCCGTCCTGTTGCCGTCATCCGCAGGAAGGCATGGACGTGTCGAGTACGGGCGAGCGGGCTCGCACGTCGCAAAAGCTGGTGCTGGAGCTTCTGCTCTCCGACATGCCGGAGCAGGGCAAGTCGCCGTATAACCACCATTCCGAGCTGGATTACTGGGCCGACAAGCTGGATGTTCGGAATCCACGGTTCCCCGCTCGCGAGCAGCCGGCGCCTGATTTTTCCCATCCGGCCATCGCCGTGAATCTGGATGCCTGCATTCAATGCACGCGCTGTGTGCGGGCCTGCCGCGAAGAGCAGATGAATGACGTCATCGGATACGCGTTCCGGGGACATCACTCCAAGATCGTTTTCGATCAGGACGATCCGATGGGCGAGAGCACCTGCGTGGCCTGCGGCGAGTGCGTACAGGCGTGCCCGACCGGCGCATTGATGCCGTCCAATAATGTCTGTTTGATCGAGCCGGACAAGAAGGTTAATTCCACTTGCCCTTACTGCGGTGTCGGTTGTCTGTTGACCTACAACGTCAAGGACAACAAGATTCTTTATGTCGACGGCCGTGATGGCGATACCAATCACAGCCGCCTCTGCGTCAAGGGCCGGTTCGGTTTTGATTACGTGCATAATCCGCTTCGATTGACCAAGCCGCTGATCCGCAAGGAAGGTGTAGCGAAGACCACGGAACTGCTCGATCCTAAGGATCTCGATCAAGTCTTCCGCGAAGCAACCTGGGAAGACGCTTTGAATTTCGCGGCTTCGGGGCTCCGCAAAATCCGCGACGAGAAAGGTCCTCAGGCCCTAGCCGGCTTTGGCTCGGCCAAAGGCAGCAACGAAGAGGCTTATTTGTTCCAGAAACTGGTGCGTACCGGCTTCGGCACCAATAACGTCGATCATTGCACCCGTTTGTGCCATGCCTCGTCGGTCGCGGCGCTGCTGGAATGCATCGGCTCCGGCGCGGTATCGAATCCGGTTGAAGACGTTGCGAAAGCAGAGGTCATCATCGTTATCGGGTCCAACCCCACGGTCAACCATCCGGTCGCGGCCACATGGTTCAAGAACGCCGTCCGGAACGGCGCCAAGCTCATCGTGATGGATCCGATTCGTACCGAGATTTGCCGTTTCGCCACCTATTCGCTGCAATTCCGTCCGGATACCGACGTGGCGCTGCTCAACGCGATCATGCATACCATCGTTGCGGAGGGCTTGTACAACGAGGAGTACATTCGCAAGCACACCGAAGGCTTCGAACAGTTGAGAGAGCATGTGAAGGAATACGATCCTGACCTGATGGCCCCGGTGTGCGGCATCCCAGCGGAAACCATCAAGGAAGTGGCCCGTCTTTATGCCAAGTCGCGAGCCGCGATGATTCTTTGGGGAATGGGGGTATCCCAGCATGTTCATGGGACCGATAATGCCCGCTGTCTGATTTCGTTGGCCTTGATGACCGGCCAGATCGGTCGTCCGGGTACCGGCCTCCATCCCCTGCGCGGTCAGAACAATGTGCAGGGTGCGTCCGACGTGGGGCTTATTCCGATGGTTTATCCGGATTATCAGCCGGTCGGCGACGCCGGGATCCGTGCAAAGTTCGAAAAACTCTGGAGTACCCAACTCGACCCCAAACCCGGCCTTACCGTGGTCGAAATCATTCATGCCATCCATGATGGCAAGCTGAACGGTCTCTACATTGAGGGTGAAAACCCGGCCATGTCCGACCCCAATCAGAACCATGCCCGCGAAGCCTTGGCCATGCTGGACCACTGCGTGGTGCAGGACATCTTCCTGACCGAAACCGCCGGTTTCGCCGACGTGATTCTGCCGGCCTCGGCTTTCCCCGAGAAGACCGGGACTTTCACGAATACGGATCGCCGTGTCCAGTTGGGGCGTCAGGCCATCGATCCGCCGGGTGATGCTCGACAGGATTGGTGGATTATTCAGGAAATCGCGCAACGCATGGGGCTAGACTGGAATTATTCCGGTCCGAAAGACGTATTCAACGAAATGCGCCAGGCAATGGGCAGCATCGCTGGTATTACTTGGGATCGGTTGGAGCGGGAAGACTCCGTCGTCTACCCGTGCGAGCAGGAGGGAGATCCTGGTGAACCGGTCATCTTCGTGGACAATTTCCCACGCAAAGGCGGCAGGGGGCTGTTCGTTCCCGCAGCATTCAGCCGCGCGAATGAGTTGCCCGACAATGATTATCCGTTCGTCTTCATCACCGGTCGTCAGCTGGAGCACTGGCATACCGGCAGTATGACCCGGCATGCCAGCGTTCTGGACGCGATCGAACCCGATCCGGTCGTTACCATTCATCCTCTCGATCTCGAGGCCTTGGGCGGCAAGCCGGGAGAGTTGATCACCATTGAATCGAGGCGCGGCAAGATCTCCGCCTATGCGCGGGTCGATACCGGGTTGCAGCCGGGAAGCCTGTTCATGGCGTTCTGTTACAACGAAGCTTCGGCCAATCTGATCACCAACGAAGCATTGGACCCCTACGGCAAAATTCCCGAATTCAAGTTCTGCGCCGTCAAGGTTACGCCAGGCGGCACGTTGCCGGAGCGGATCAGTTAATTGGCCGGTTGAGGTAAGCTAAGACAGCCCTGACGGCAGGTTTTGCCATCAGGGCTTTTTTATGTCGCCCAAAAGCGGTCTATCCGTTCTGTGCCGCGCTCTTCAGCAGTTTGAGCATTATTGACTTTTAACCTGAAATACTTCAACTTACGCACGCAGACGGGCTTGTCGGGGAATTTCCACGATTACCTTAGGGAATGTTTCCTTACGCAAAATAAAATCCGTCCTATCGTTTTTAGGGTAACTTATCGTTAACAAAACGTACTCTGTGTTTGCAGAATACGAGGAGGAAAAGAGATGAAAAAACCCGTGAGAAGTTGGCTGATCGCAACGTCGGTAGCATCGTTGCTGGCAGCCCCGGGGATTTCCCAAGCCAATACCGAAGTCGAGGCTCTTACGAAGGACGCGAAGAACTTCGCTAGCTGGGGTGGCGATTACTATGGCATGCGTTATAGCGCGCTGGACCAGATTAATAATAAGAACGTAAAGGAGCTTCAGCCCGTCTGGACATTCTCCACCGGTATGCTCCGCGGTCACGAGGGTGGCCCCCTTGTCGTGAATGACGTGATTTACATTCAAACGCCTTATCCGCACAAGGTTTATGCGCTTGATCAAGGCACTCAGTCCGTGATCTGGGAGTACTCCTACTCGCCCGATAAGGACGTTGACCCCAACCAGGTTATCTCGGTTATGTGCTGCGACGTAGTCAACCGCGGTCTCGCGTACGGCGACGGCAAGATCTTCCTGGCTCAGGGTGACGCCACGCTGGTCGCCTTGGACGCCAAGACCGGCAAAGTAGTTTGGAAGACCAAGAACGGTGAGCCGAAGCTCGGCATGACCAGCACCAACGCTCCGCTCGTGGTGAAAGACAAGGTTATCACCGGTATCGCCGGCGGCGAGTTTGGTGTTCGCGGATTTATCGCGGCTTACAACATCAAAGACGGCACCCTGGCGTGGAAAGCCTATAGCATGGGTCCGGATTCCGACATCAAAGTCGATCCGGAAAAAACCATGACCTGGACCGACGGTAAAATGGCGCCGGTCGGCAAGAACTCCAGCTTGAAAACGTGGGAAGGGGATCAGTGGAAGCTCGGCGGCGGCACCACTTGGGGCTGGTACAGCTACGATCCGAAACTCAATCTGGTCTACTACGGCTCCGGCAACCCCGGCACCTGGAACCCGACGCAACGTCCCGGCGACAATAAATGGTCCATGACTCTATGGGCTCGCGACGCGGATACCGGCGTGGCCAAGTGGGTGTATCAGATGACCCCGCACGACGAATGGGACTACGACGGCATCAATGAAACGCCCTTGATCGATCTGAAAATGACCGACAAGAACGGCAAAGAGCACAACAAGTTGATCGTCCACTTCGATCGTAACGGCTTTGGCTATACGCTCGACCGTGAAACCGGCGAGCTTCTGGTCGCCGAGAAATTCGACAAAGCGGTCAACTGGGCCAGCCACGTTGACATGAAGACTGGTCGTCCGCAGGTGGTCGATCAATATAGCACCCACAAGGGCGGCGTCGATCACAACACCACCGGGGTGTGCCCGGCCGCTCTGGGCAGCAAGGACCAGCAGCCGATCGCGTTCTCGCCCAAGACTAACCTGGTCTATATTCCAGGCAACCATGTGTGCATGAACTACGAGCCGTTCGAGGTTGAATATACCGCGGGCCAGCCGTACGTGGGTGCTACCCTGACCATGTTCCCGGCCGGTGTTGATGCCAAGACCGGCGAAAAGAACGGTTCGCACAACCTCGGCGTATTCACCGCCTGGGATCCGACGACCGGCAAGATCGTTTGGGCTAAGGATGAGCCGTTCTCCGTATGGAGCGGCGCGGTCGCGACCGCAGGCGATGTCGTGTTCTACGGCACTTTGGAAGGCTATCTGAAGGCTGTCGATGCCAAGACCGGTCAAGAACTCTACAAGTTCAAGACCCCGTCGGGCATCATCGGCAACGTCAACACCTGGAGCTACAAAGGCAAGCAGTACGTCGGCGTCATGTCGGGTCTTGGCGGTTGGGCTGGTATCGGTATGGCCGCTGGTCTTGAAGGTGAAAGCGAAGGTTTGGGTGCTGTAGGCGCTTACCGTAACCTCAGCAACTTCACCAAGCTGGGCGGCGTATTCACCGTGTTTGGTTTGCCCAATAAATAAATCTAAAGCGATTTAGATTGTTATAGTACGCCCCGGCTGATTCGTCAGCCGGGGCGTTCTTTTTATGGCGGTTGAATGCCGAATTTTTACATTTACTCTTGGTCTCAAAGACGTTTACTCAAGCTATAGGAGTCCTTCATGACCGTTAGGTGCGATACCCGTCGGGCAGCAGTGCTTTTGGCATCGTTGTTAATGCCTTTTTCCATAGCTCAAGCGGATAAAGATAAAGATGCTTTCAAGGTTTGCGCAGATCCGAATAATCCACCCTTCTCGGACAAAAGCGGTCATGGGTTTGAGAACAAGATCGCCGAGCTGTTCGCCAAGGAGTTAGGTAAGACAGTCGAATATACCTGGTTTCCGCAACGGATCGGCTTTATTCGCAATACCTTAAAGGCCCAGCTGCCGGACTCCGACGAATACAAATGCGACGTGGTGATGGGCGTGCCGACCGGGTATGAGCTCGCCGCGACCACGAAGCCGTATTACCGTTCCACCTATGCCTTGATCTACAAAAAAAATAGCGGCTGGGACGACATCAAATCGCCTAACGACCTGGAACGCCTTCCGGACGAACGTAAGAGCAAGCTGCGCATCGCCATGTTCGACGGAGCGCCGGGTACCACCTGGTTATTCAATCATCAGTTAGCCGATCGAGGGATACCTTATCAAAGCATGTCGGGAGATGCAGCGGTCAATACCGCGCAGATGCTCGAAAAAGATTTCGCCGAAGGGAAGATCGATATGGTCATCGTATGGGGGCCAATCGCCGGTTATCTGGTCACTCGTGGGAAACCGGGGGCTTTCGAGATGATCCCTATGAAATCGGAAGAGTCGGTCAAATTCGATTTCCCTATCTCCATGGCCGTTCGCTTTCCCGATAAGGAGCGGAAGGAAGAATTGAATGCCTTAATCGACCGAAATGCGGACAAAATCCAATCTGTGCTACGGGAATATCGTGTCCCTTTGGTCGATCAGGATGGAAATCTCATCGAAACAGAGGGTAAGGGAAAAAGATAAGGAATTGTAGCCGTGGGATAAGGGCAATAAGCCCTTATCCCACGGTCCGCGTGAATGGAAACATCCAATTTAATCGGGCACCTTAGATTTCTCGTCGCATGTGCGGGAAGAGAATGACATCACGGATCGATGGCGAATCGGTGAAGAACATCACCAACCGGTCGATGCCGATGCCCTCGCCGGCGGTCGGCGGCAACCCATATTCCAAAGCGCGGATGTAGTCCGCGTCGTAGTGCATGGCTTCCTCGTCCCCAGCGTCCTTATCGGCTACCTGTTTTTTGAATCGCTCGGCCTGGTCTTCCGGATCGTTCAACTCGGAGAAACCGTTGGCGATTTCGCGTCCGCCGATAAACAGCTCGAAGCGATCGGTCACGAACGGATTCTGATCGTTGCGGCGGGCCAGGGGCGAGGTTTCAGTCGGATATTCGGTGATGAATACCGGTCCCGTCAGCCGATGCTCCACGGTCTTTTCGAAAATCTCAGTTTGGAGTTTCCCCAGACCATCGCCCGGGGTGACGAGATAACCCAATCGTTCCGCCACTTGGGAGGCGCGATCCCGATCGGCGAGATCATCCGCCGTCAGCTCGGGATTAAAGCGAAGTATCGCTTCGACCACGGTCAATCGCTCGAACGGTTGAGCCAAATCGTAACTGTGGTCATCGTGCACGACCGAGGCGCTCCCGAACAGTGTCACGGCCAAGCCGCGCAACATTTCCTCGGTTAAATCCATTAAGTCCCGGTAGTCCGCATAAGCTTGATAAAACTCCAGCATCGTAAACTCGGGATTGTGTTTGGTGGACAATCCTTCGTTGCGGAAGCTGCGGTTGATCTCGAAAACCTTTTCGAACCCGCCGACAACCAGCCGCTTCAAATAAAGCTCCGGAGCGATACGGAGATACAAATCCATGTCGAGCGCATTGTGATGGGTGATAAAAGGTTTGGCGCGAGCGCCCCCCGGAATCACCTGCATCATCGGGGTTTCCACCTCGACGAAATCTCGCTCGAGCAGAAATTGGCGAATAAACTGGACGATGGCGCTGCGCATTTTAAAGACCCGCCTGGAATCTTCATTCATGACGAGGTCGACATAGCGCTGCCGGAGACGGGTTTCTTCGTCGGTCAGCCCGTGAAATTTCTCTGGCAAGGGGCGCAGAGATTTAGTCAGCAAACGGACGCCCGTAGCGCGTATCGATAGTTCGCCGGTCTTGGTTCGAAATACCGTGCCCTCGACGCCGATGATATCGCCGACGTCCCAGTGCTTGAAGGCTTCGTATTCGCCTTCCGCCAGGGCGTCCTTTTGCAGGAAAATCTGAATGCGCCCGGACATGTCCTGAATATGGGCAAAGCTTGCCTTGCCCATTAGTCGCTTGCCCATAAGCCGCCCGGCGGCCTTAATCTTGATATTGCGGGTTTCCAGGGCGGCACTGTCCTCGTCGCCGTATTGGTCATGAAGCGCTTGCACCAGGGTGTTGCGACGGAAATCATTAGGGAAGGCAATGCCGCTCCGACGCAATTCCGTCAGTTTTTCCCGCCTTTGAGCGATGAGTTTGTTTTCGTCGAGTTGTTCGGTCATACCGTTTCTTGTTACAAATTGTTTGTTTCAAGGAAAGCTCCGCCTGAGCGGAGTAAAGCCGCTTGATTGCGGTAGGCTGAGTGGTGCCAACGCCAACCGGCTTCAAGCTTTACAAGCCGCTTTTCAAGCTGGCTTCGATGAACATGTCCAGATCGCCGTCCAATACCGACTGAGGGTTGCCGGTTTCGACTCCGGTGCGCAGATCCTTGATGCGCGATTGGTCGAGCACATATGAGCGAATCTGGCTACCCCAACCGATGTCGGACTTGGAATCTTCCAGTTTTTGCTTTTCCGCGTTGCGCTTTTGCATTTCCATTTCATAGAGCTTGGCTCGCAACTGTTTCATGCATCGGTCGCGGTTGGCATGCTGAGAGCGCTCGCTTTGGCACTGAACCACGATACCGCTCGGCGCGTGAGTAATGCGCACGGCGGATTCCGTCCGGTTGACGTGCTGGCCACCAGCCCCGCTGGCCCGGTACACATCGGTGCGGAGATCGGCCGGATTGATTTCGATATCGATATTGTCGTCCACCTCGGGCGAAACGAAGACCGAGGCGAAAGAGGTGTGCCGGCGATTGCCGGAATCGAACGGGGATTTTCGGACCAGGCGGTGCACGCCGGTTTCAGTTCTGAGCCAGCCGTAGGCGTATTCGCCTTCGAACCGGATGGTGGCGCTCTTGATGCCGGCGACGTCGCCCGGCGACTCTTCGATCAGTTCGGTCTTGAAGCCGCGGCGTTCGCCCCAGCGAAGATACATGCGCTCCAGCATTTCCGCCCAGTCCTGCGCCTCGGTACCGCCGGAGCCGGACTGAATGTCGAGGAAAGCATTGTTCGGGTCCATCTGACCGGCGAACATGCGGCGGAATTCGAGATCGGCTACAAGTTTTTCGAAGCGCTCCAGATCGGCGGCCACGGTATCGACGGTGGGTTCGTCGTTTTCTTCCACCGCCAATTCGAGGAGTTCCTCGGCATCGTTAACACCCTGTTCGATGCTGACGAGATTATTGACGACCGACTCGAGTTGCGTACGCTCGCGTCCTAAGTTTTGGGCTTTCTCGGGGTCGTCCCAGATTTTGGGGTCTTCAAGCTCCCGTAAGACTTCGTCCAACCGCTCGCGTTTGGTATCGAAGTCAAAGATACCCCCTAAGAGCTTCCTGTCGGCTCTTCAAGTCTTTGATTTGGCTGTAGAGCGGATTGAGTTCGCGCATGGTGAATAAGTTCCGATATCCGGCGAAAAAACCGCGATAGTACTACAGATGGGCTCGAAGAAAAACGAGTGAGCCCATATGGCTCAAATCAGCGTTAATTCCAGCGCTCGTCTCGCACCTGAATCATGCCATTCTCGATGCGGATCGGGAAGCACGGGAGGTCCTCGTAGGCCGGCGGCTTGAGGACCTTGCCGGTTTTCAGGCAGAAGCGGGCGCCATGGCGGGGGCAGACGATTTCGCAGCCTTCCAGCCGACCGCTGGCGATTTCGGCGCCATCGTGGGTGCAGACGTCTTCGACGGCATAGTACTGGCCATCGATCATGAAGACGGCAACGTCCGTTCCATCGACATCCACGACGATGTGTTCGCCGTCTTTCAGGCTGCCTTCGCGGGCGACATCAATCCAATCGGACATGAGAGGCTTCCTACTCCGTGCTGATGGTGTCGGCCTCGTTCTTGAGCGCCGCTTGCAGCGAGTGCCAAGCCAGGGTGGCACATTTCACGCGAGCCGGATAGGCGCGGACACCCGCCAGGACAGCCAGTTTGCCGATATCTTCCAGGTTCAAGGCCTCGTCGTTCTTGCCGGTAGTGATGCGGTGGAACAGATCGAATAAATGTTGGGCCTCGTCCTCGGTCTGACCTTTGACGATTTCGGTCATGAGCGAGGCGGAAGCCGTCGAAATGGCGCAGCCCGAACCCTGAAAGCTCACGTCTTCGATCACGCCGCCGTTGACTTTGACGTATAGCGTGATCTTGTCGCCGCACAGCGGATTGAAACCCTCGATTTTCCGATTGGCGTCCTCTATCACCCGAAAATTGCGCGGGTTGCGGTTGTGGTCGAAGACGACTTCCTGATAGAGATCCCTGATCTGATCCAGCATTAGCCGAACACCTCGATGACTTTGCGAATACCGTCCACCAGGATATCGATTTCGTCGAACGTATTGTAGAGTCCGAAGGAGGCACGGGCGGTTGCGGGCACGCCGAAGAAGTCCATGACCGGCATGGCGCAATGATGTCCCGCGCGGATGGCGATGCCGAGATGGTCCAGAATCGTGCCGATGTCGTGGGGATGGATGCGCTCCAGTGTGAAGGACAGGATGGCGCCTTTCCGTTCCGCCGTGCCGACGATGGCCAATTGGGGAATTTCGAGGACCCGTTCCGTGGCGCATTGCAACAACTGGTTCTCGTATTCCGCTATCACATCCATCCCGATGGTCTGGAGATAATCCACCGCCGCACCCAGGGCAATGGCATCCACGATGTTCGGCGTGCCGGCCTCGAACTTGAAGGGCAGGGTGTTGTACTCGGTCTTGTCGAACGTGACGCGGCGGATCATGTCGCCGCCGCCTTGATAAGGCGGCATCGCCTCGAGCCATTTTTCCTTGCCGTATAGAATGCCGATGCCGGTCGGACCGTACAGCTTGTGCCCGGACAGGGCGTAAAAATCGCAGTCCAGGTCCTGAACGTCCACGACCATGTGAGGCGCCGCCTGGGCACCGTCCAGAAGCACCGGAATATCCCGGCTATGGGCGAGCTCGATGATGGCTTTGACTGGGTTGATCGTTCCCAAAGCGTTGGACATGTGGACTACGGAGACCAGCCGGGTGCGCGGAGACAGGAGCTTCTCGAAATCATCCAGCAGCAATTCGCCGGTTCGGTCGATCGGAGCGACTTTCAGCTTGGCGCCGGTTTGTTCGCATAGCATCTGCCAGGGCACGATGTTGGAGTGATGCTCCATGGCGGTGATGAGGATTTCGTCGCCTTCTTTCAGAGTGCTCCGGCCGAAGCTTTGGGCAACCAGGTTGATGGCTTCCGTGGTGCCCCGCACGAACACGATTTCGTGGCTGTGCCTCGCGTTGAGAAATTTCTGCATCGTCTCGCGCGCGTCTTCGAAAAGCTCGGTCGAGCGCTGACTCAGGGTATGCACGCCGCGATGAACGTTGGAGAAATCGTTCTCGTAAACCCGGCGAATGCACTCGATCACCGCCTTAGGTTTCTGCGTGGTGGCGGCGTTGTCCAGATAGACCAGCGGTTTGCCGTTTACCGTTTGACGGAGAATCGGAAAGTCTTCGCGGACATTCGCGATGTTGTAGCCAGTCGTGTTCGGCCGGGGTTTCGGATTGCGCGCACCTGGAACGGACTGCGCTGGGTTCTGCGGTATAGCGGCTTGAGAAAAGGAAACGTTGTTCATAACCAATCCTTTCGGATGTCGGATTGCGGCAGAAAAGACAAAAGTTCGCTTTGAGCCAGGTTTTTGAGACTGTTCAGTCGGATCTTTTCGACCATTTCATTGGCAAAGGCGAAAGTGAGCATGTTGCGCGCCGTCGGCTCGTCCACCCCGCGGGATTCGAGATAAAAAACCGCTTCCGGATCGAGCTGCCCGACCGTCACGCCGTGGGCGCATTTCACATCGTCCGCATGGATTTCCAGTTGGGGCTTGCTGTCGATCTCGGCGTCTTCCGACAGCAGCAGGTTGCGGTTGCTCATTTCGGCATCGGTTTTCTGGGCGTCCGGGTGAACGACGATGCGTCCTGAAAAGACGCCTCGCGCTCGATCGCCGGCGATGCCGCGGTAAGTTTCGCGGCTGATGCCGCACGGCGCCCGGTGATGGATCAAGGTTTGGGTGTCCAGATGCCGCCGCCCGGTTCCGAGGAACAGACCGCCCAATTCGCATTCCGCCGCATGGCCCAAATGGGCATGGATTTCGGTACGGGCCAGCAGGCTGCCGAAAGCCAGGTGATGCTGGCGGAATCGAGCCGACCGCGCCTGTCGTGCGTAGATGCCCCCGAAGTGATAGCTCTTGGCAGTCTCGCTCTGAAGCTTGTAATGATTGAGCCCCGCATTTTCGCCCACCGAAATTTCGGTAATCGAGGCCGTGAGATAGCTTAAGTCTTCGGTTCCGGCGTATGTTTCGACAAGGCTGGCCTCGGCCTGTTGCTCCAGCGCGATAAGATTGCGGGTTACGGCGAGTCCGTCCGGGCGGGTCGAGAGATGGATCACCTGTAAAGGCTTGTCCAGAATCCTGCCGGCGGGGACGTGCACGAATGCGCCGTCTCTGAAATACGCCGTGGTGAAATCGATAAAGCCGTGCGCTTCTGGAACCATCCGGTTCAACAAACCCTCGATGCGATCGGGATGCTGTTCAAGGGCTTCCGCTAGAGATGTCGCGATCACGCTTTCAGGGAGGCCGGCGGTCACGGAGTGTTCGGCAGAATAAATGCCGTCGACAAAGACCAGCGACCATGCGTTCGCCAACCGAAGCCGCGTCAGGACGTTCGTGTCCGTCATATCCGAGGGAGAGTCAATCGCCGGAACGAACCGCTTCTTCTCGATAGGGGCGATATTGGTGTATTTCCATTCTTCTTCGCGCGGCGAGGGGAATCCTGTGGCGGAGAAGCGGCTTTGAGCTTCCTCCCGCAACCGGCGCAGCCACGGCAGATGCTCGCCCGGCAAGGCTTTCGCCAATTCGCGATAGTGTTCGACGTAATGCTGAGCCGCGCTCATATCAGGCTCCTGCCGAGGTTTGTTGGTCGATCCAGCCGTAGCCTTTCTTTTCCAATTCCAACGCCAAACTAGCGTCCCCCGATTTCACGATTCGGCCTTGGGCGAGCACGTGAACGTAATCCGGCTTGATGTAGTTGAGCAGGCGCTGGTAATGGGTGACCAGGATGAAGGACCGGTCCGGCGAGCGCAGGGAGTTTACGCCATCCGCCACGATTCTGAGCGCATCGATATCGAGCCCCGAGTCGGTCTCATCGAGAATGCAGAGACTCGGTTCGAGCACCGCCATCTGCAGGATCTCGTTGCGCTTCTTTTCGCCGCCGGAAAAGCCCTCGTTGACGCCCCGGTACAAGAACTGCTCGTCCAAATTGACGGCCCTGATCTTCTCCTTGACTAGCTTCAAGAAGTCCAATGCGTCGACTTCGCTTAAGCCCCGATGTTTCCGGATGGCGTTCAACGCGGCCTTCAGCAGGTAAATATTGCTGACGCCGGCGATTTCCACCGGGTACTGAAAGGCTAGAAAAACGCCTTCGCGGGCGCGATCTTCAGGCTTCATCTCCAAAAGATTCTGGCCGCGATAGTTCACGGTTCCGCCGGTGACTTCATAACCCGCACGGCCGGCCAGCACGTGCGACAGCGTGCTTTTGCCGGACCCGTTCGGTCCCATGATGGCATGAACCTCGCCGGGTTTGATGTCCAAGCTGATGCCTTTGAGGATGGGTTTGTCTTCGACCCGGACATGGAGATTCTCGATTTTGAGCATAACTGAGTTACCTGACATACATTCTGTAGCTTGGATTAATCGATTGGAAAACTAGCCTACGCTGCCTTCCAAGCTGATCCCCAAAAGCGCCTGGGCCTCCACGGCGAACTCCATGGGCAGCTCTTTGAAGACTTGTTTGCAGAAGCCGTTCACGATCATCGACACGGCGTCTTCGGCGGATAGGCCGCGCTGCATGCAGAAGAACAATTGATCCTCGCTGATCTTGGAGGTGGTGGCTTCATGCTCCACCTGGGCCGAGGGTTGTTTGACCTCGATGTAGGGGAACGTATGCGCACCGCAACGATCGCCGATCAGCAGCGAGTCGCACTGGGTGTAATTGCGTGCGTTCTCGGCGCTTTTCAGAATCTTCACCAGTCCTCGGTAGCTGTTTTGGGCACGGCCGGCGGAAATGCCTTTCGAAATGATGGTGCTGCGGGTGTTCTTGCCGAGATGGACCATCTTGGTGCCGGTATCCGCCTGCTGGCAATGATTGGTCACCGCCACCGAATAGAACTCGCCCACCGACTCGTCGCCGCGCAGGATGCAACTCGGGTATTTCCAGGTGATGGCGGAACCCGTTTCCACCTGGGTCCAGGAAATCTTGGATTTACGGCCCCGGCAATCGCCCCGCTTGGTGACGAAATTGTAGATGCCGCCGCGGCCTTCTTCGTCGCCCGGGTACCAGTTCTGCACCGTCGAATATTTGATCTCCGCATTGTCCAAGGCCACTAATTCCACGACGGCGGCGTGCAGCTGATTTTCATCGCGCATGGGGGCGGTGCAGCCTTCGAGATAGCTGACGTAGGCGCTTTCCTCGGCGATGATGAGCGTGCGTTCGAATTGACCCGTGTTGGCGGCGTTGATGCGGAAATAGGTGGATAGCTCCATCGGGCAGCGCACCCCTTTCGGGATATAGACGAAGGAGCCGTCGGAGAACACCGCCGAATTGAGCGCCGCAAAGAAATTGTCGCCAGGCGGAACCACGCTGCCGAGGTATTGGCGCACCAGGTCGGGATGATTCTGAATCGCTTCCGACATGGAACAGAAGATCACGCCCGCTGCCGCCAGTTTTTCCTTGAAGGTCGTCGCTACCGAGACGCTGTCGAACACGGCGTCGATCGCAACGCCGGCCAGCCGTTGTTGTTCGTAGAGAGGAATGCCGAGTTTGTTGTAGGTCTCCAGCAGCTTCGGGTCCACTTCGTCGAGACTTTTCGGATGTTCCTGAGTCTTCGGCGCCGAATAGTAGCTGATGGCCTGATAATCGATGGGACCGTAGTGGACGAAAGCCCATGTCGGCTCCTCCATGTTCAGCCAGTGACGATACGCTTCGAGCCGCCATTCCAACATGAACTCGGGTTCGTTTTTCTTGGCCGAGATGGCGCGTATCACGTCTTCGTTGAGGCCGGGCGGCAGGGTGTCCGCCTCCAGGTCGGTGACGAAGCCCGGGGCATATTCCTTTTTGATGAGTTTATCCAAGGTTTTCGCTGTCGCAGACATGATGTTACTCCGCGTCTTTATCTCGGCTGGTAGTGAAGGGTGCTGACCGGGATATGGATTTCCTCGGACGCTTTAGTCAAGGGCATGACCATATCGGCCAGGCTGACCGATTCCAGGGCGGTTCGGATCGCCCGGTTGATGACGCCCCAATTGCCTCGAATCTGGCATGACGAGGACTGTTGGCACTGATCGTGCTCAAGGCCGCATTCGGTCAAGGCGATCGGCCCTTCGAGGGCGTAAATAATGGTCGCCACGCTGGTTTTGGCCGGTGATCGGGTCAACTGATAGCCGCCTTTGGCGCCGCGCGTGGATTTAAGGATGTCGGCTTTGGTCAGAATCTTCAGAATCTTGCTCACTGTCGGGATCGCGATTCCGGTTGAATCGGCCAAATCGGTCGCGGCATAAGTGCGTTCAGGTTCTCTGGCCATATGTCCCAAAACGATGATGGCGTAATCGGTTAATTTGCTGATGCGAAGCATGGAACTACCTTCTTTATTAAGGACTATTTTAGTCCTATATAAATCCCAAGTAAAGTACTAGGCTTTTGTTGGCTTGCTGTTCGGGGGCAGGAGGGGGCATGCGTTGTGGATGCGGTATGCCTAGCACCCAAGGCGTGATCGTTCGGCGTTATACTGTTACGAACCCGCATGTAATCGCGCCGTTAAAGCGCTTTTATTGCCAGTAAGGAAAAAACGTGATGACCAAAGTTTGCCCGTCTATGGGAATTTTTCTGCAGTTTGCCGTAGCCGTTTTAGTTCTCAGTTCCAGCGCTGCTGTTCGTGCCGAAGCGCCGGAACTCATCCCGGATACCCCGGCTGTCCATATTCAAAGTCTCCTCAAGGAGGGCGCGCATCCTAAATTGCGCTGGGGCAAGTTTCCTGATTACAAGGCACAACTGGAGCAGCTGTATCATCAAAACGGTCTTACACCGTTATGGCTGAATGAAGGAAAGCCGACGCCCCAGGCACAGGCGCTGGTGGCGAGTTTGGGCGGGGCGGACAACAAAGGGTTGAACGCGGCGGATTACGATGCCGAGCTTTTGGGCAAGTGGCTGAACGAGCTTGGTGCGACGACCGCAAATCCGCGGGAAATCGCTTCGTTCGATGTCGCCTTGAGCCTTTCGGCGATGCGTTACGTATCGAATCTTTATATCGGTCGCATCAATCCGAATAACATCGACTACGGACTCAGTATCGAGCCCAAGAGGGTGGATCTGCCGCATCTGATTCAGAAGATTGCACAAAGCCCACAACCGGTGGCGATGATCGATGGTTTGGAGCCCAAGTTTCCTATCTATGAGCGGCTCAAGGCGGCACTGCCGCAGTATCAGCGGCTGGCAAAGGAAATAGCCCCGGTGCAATTCTCTTTTCCGGCGAAGTTCAGCCCGGGAGATCGCCATAAAGACGTGCCGGCACTCAGGCGCTTATTGCACGCCCTTGGGGATTTGAAGGAAATCAAACCGGCGTCCACCGGTTCCCACGTTTATGGACCCGAGCTGGCGCAAGCGGTCAAGCGGTTTCAGCAACGCCACGGCTTGACGGCGGACGGCGTTATCGGCAAAAGCACGCTGAATCAGCTCAATTTTCCGCTCGCAGACAGACTGCGGCAAATTCAGCTCGGGCTAGAGCGCCTCCGTTGGCTGCCCGAACAAATCCACGGAAACTATCTCCTCGTCAACATTCCGTCATTCCAGTTGTTCGGCTTTCGAAACGGCTCCGCTTTCGGTCGCTCCGATCTTCAAATGAACGTTATCGTTGGAGAGTCGGTCGACGGGCGTCATACGCCGGTCTTTCACTCCGATATGACGTACATCATCTTTCGGCCTTACTGGAATCTACCGTACAAGATCACGGTCAAGGAGATGGTGCCGCAAATTCTCAGTAATCCCGGTTACTTGGCGAAGAACAGCCTGGAACTCGTCCCGAATTTCTCGCCCAATGCGCCCGTTTATGAGCCGAGTTTCAGAAATATCGAGATGCTTACAACCGGTGCTCTCAAGCTACGCCAGAAGCCGGGGCCCAAAAATGCCTTGGGTTTGGTCAAGTTTGCGTTTCCCAACCACAACAACATCTATCTGCACAGTACGCCGTCCAAGGGATTGTTCAAGAAAGCCCGGCGTGATTTCAGTCATGGCTGTATCCGTGTGGAAGATCCGGTCGGTCTGGCGGAGTTCATCCTGACAGACCATGGCGAATGGACGCGCGAACGGATCGAATCGGCCATGAACGGCACCAAGCCGACAACCATTACCTTGAAGCAAGCCGTACCGGTTTACATTTTCTATTCGACAGTGTTAGCGGACGAGGCGGGCAACGTGAGCTTCTACGAAGATATCTATGGCCATGATCTGATCCTGAGCGACTTGTTGGCCAAGGGCTTCCCTTATCCGTCATGACAGATGCTGGCGTTGCTACCTGATGCAGTGATGATAAGGTGCTGACGAGGTGCTTGTTCCCGGAGAGGGAAAAGTCCGGCGTCAAAGGCTGTGCCCGCTAAACGGGTAAGAATCGACCAAGGGCGAGAAAACGCTCTAAAACCATCTTCAGAGCGCTGCGAATTTGTCCGACAGAGGGCTTACCAGGAGCGAACTCTGCCGGTATCCAAATGGACGAAATCGGAGCGCCGGTAATAGCCGACGCCGCCTTGTTGCAGAGCGAGCGCCGCCTTCTGGATCGTACGCGTATTGATATCGCTCATGCGAATATCGATTGCCTTGCCTTCCATGTGCATGCTGTGCTCAGCCACTCCATGGCTGATTTTGCGCAGCATCCGGTTCGTTTCCGGTGAGCGGTATCCCGAAATGACCTGAAACGTGCCGCGACTCCCCGTGAATGCCGAAACGGCATAGAGCAAATCGAGCAGAGCCGGATCCATCATATGGACCTGGTCAGTACGGTGATCTCGCAGAAAATAGTTGAACCGATTCAGCGTTCGGCGGTCGTAATACTGCTGCGGGCAGCAAACGAGCATCAGCTCTTCGCCCGTATTTAAGTTGTGAAACGAGAGTTTACGTTCTCTATTGAAAATTTTCGCAAACGCGTCGGCCGAAGGTAGAAGTAAAGCCCCGACAGCCGCCATTCCGGCGCGCGCTAAAAATGCTCGCCGAGATAGGCCGACATCGGGTGCTTGATGCTCATGATGGGAAATCGTGTTAGTGCTCATATGCTAAGTTCCCTTTTCGAATAAGGTCTTCGCATAGGCATCGAACAATTCTCCGTAGTCCCTTCTCCGCCACCAACGTGCGGAGGCGGGGAATTCGTCGATGCCCGGGTGAACGGCAATCCGCTCACCGAAAAACGCGAACTTTACTTTTCGAGTCTTACGGAATCAACCCTTAAAACTCTCTCCTTCTTGATGGCACATGTCGTGCCATTTCTGAATTTTTCTTAAGTGTCCGTAATTCAATGCTTGGCGGCCTTGTCGGCACGGTCGTTAAACGCTTCTTTTCTCATAAAGAAATATTGATAGCATCGAAACTCGCTGCCCAATTATGGGCCGTCGGACCTACATCAGTGCCTTCACGAACCAACTGGCACGTCAAAAAGCCGGCGGATTTTGCTGCATCCAATTCCGCTACGGTGTCCGAGAGGAACAGAACGGAGGCGGGCGGTAAGCTGATCTGCCGAGCGATTGCCCGGTAGGAGTCGGGGTCTTGCTTGGGGCCGATACGAGTGTCGAAATAACCGGAAAACAGCGGTGTCAAATCGCCGTATTCGGTATGCCCGAACAGGAGTTTTTGGGCGTGGACGGATCCCGAGGAAAATACATAGAGATCGATGCCCTGAGCTTTCCATTCCCTTAACTTGCGCATGGCGTCCTCGTAGATGTGACCGCAATAGTCCCCTTTGCGGTATCCCTCTTCCCAGATCATCCCCTGCAATGCTTTGAGGGGCGGTGCCTTTCGATCCTCATCGATCCAACGAATCAGCTGTTCTGCGATTTGTGCCGTGCTTAACTCCATTGCACAGAGTGTACGCACCTCGTCCAACAGCGTTACGACGTCCGGATCGTTGGCATGATGAGCGACGAAACCCATCATACGCTCACGGGAATACGGGAACAATACATCTTTGACAAAGGAGATCGATGACGTAGTTCCCTCGATGTCGGTCAAAATCGCGCGAATCATGCGTACTGAGCCAAGAATTGTTCGAGTTTGGGAAAGGTTTCGGCAATGTTGCGGCCGGTGAATTGAGCGACCCAGCCTTCGGGTGTGGTAAATAGGCGGATTGCCTTTAGATTCGGATTTTCCCCCATGTCGAACCAGTGCCGGGTGTGCGCCGGAACGCTGAGGAGATCCCCCGGCTCGCACAGCACTATGTATACCTTGTTATTGGGATGCAGATAAAAGAGGCCTTTTCCATCGACGAAAAAGCGTACTTCGAAGTCGTCGTGGGTATGCTCACTTAGAAACTTGGCGCGCAGTTCTGCCTTCTGCGGATGATCCGGCCGAATGTTGATCACGTCGATCGAGCGAAATTCGTAGCGGTCGATCAGTCGATCGATAGAGTGGCGGTACGCGGCGATGATGGCCGCCTGATCGGCGTCGGCGGAAAATTCCTGGTCCGCGGTCCAGCGCTCGAACAACACGCCGATCTCCCAAAGCTTCTTGGTGATGGCTTCGGGGTCTCGGACCACTTCGACTTCGTCCGGCCGATCTTCGGGGTGGATAGTCAGCAAGCTCATGACGTTCTTACTCCGTGTAAGCGGATTTCGAGATCGAACAGAAATTCCAGGGCTTCCACATGACGCAGCGCATCCTTCACCGCGGCTCCCCAGGTATAAAACCCATGGCCGGCGATGACGTAGCCGTGGATGTCGCCTCGGCGTTCAATGTATTCGTCCACTTTCAGCGCCAGCCGGGGAATATTTTGATCGTTGGGAAAGATCGGAATGACGATACGGGCCTCGTGAGTATCAATGCCCGGCAGGGCCTTTAGCAGTTCGTAATCTTGGAGCACCAATTCGTCGCGGAAGAGGCGCGAAAGCAGCGTGGCGCTCGGGGTGTGCGGATGCAGCACGGCGCCGACATCCGGATAGCGGCGATAGATCGAGGTATGCAGCAAGGTTTCGGCCGAGGGCTTTTTTCCATCTAGCGACCGGCCTTCGGCGTCGATCAGCATGATGTCGTCGAAAGTCAGTTCACCCTTGTGCCTTCCCGATACGGTAATGGCGATACGTTCGTCGCTGAGCCGGGCGGAAAAGTTTCCGCTGGTCGCAGGGGCCCAGCCCCGGCCGTGAATATAGCGCCCTGCTTCGATCAGCTCTCGGGCGCGCTGCTGGAATTCGTCGTGCATGGATGATGTCTGCCGTGCAGCAAAGCTCGTCATTGTAGTCGCCCCGAAACGCCGGCTCAATCCGGAGGTTTTCTCAGAGATTGCGAGAAAACCTCTTGCGCAGCCCGAGTTCGCGACGGTTTTTTTCATAATCGCTCAGATACAGGTCCAAAGCCGCTCGCGAAGCCCCGATGACCGACTGGGAACGCGTTTGACCGCGTCTTCCAGAATTTTCTGCGAACCTTGGATTTCGGCTCGATGCCGCGCTCGGGTGATGGCCGTGTAAATCAAAGGGCGATCCAGCACCGGGCTTTCAAGGTCCGGTAGCGCCAGCACGATCTCGTCGAATTCGGACCCTTGGCTTTTGTGTACGGTCATGGCGTACACGGTTTCGTGCTCGGGCAGACGTGTTGGCGAAAACCCACGGATATGGCCGTCCGCATCCTCGAAAAAGACCCGAAGCCCTGCGCCCGTTTCCAGCGCGATGCCGATATCGCCGTTGAAGAGCCGGAGGTCGTAATCGTTGCGGGTTACGATCACCGGGCGACCGGGATACCATCGGCTTCCCCGGCGCAATCGCCTTCGCGCATAGAGCTGGTCTTCAAACCGAAGATTGATGCCTGCCGCCCCGCTCTCGCCTTCCCGATGGGCGGTGAGTACCCGAAAACGGCCGAAAAGCCGCAGGATTTCCTTTACTTCGGCGCCCAAATCCACGGCCGCGAAGAATGCTTGATAGCCGCTTTCCATCCGTTGGATCAAATCCGCTCCGCCGAACCGTGCCCGTTCCCAATGAATCTCGGGATGGCGATCGGCGGCGAGCAAGGCGATCGCTTCCTTTGCGCGCCCCCCGTTGATTAGTCGCGCCAATTGGCCGATGCCGCTTTCCGATCCGAAACGATGGCTGTGGGTGAGGAGTGCGACGCAATCGGACAGGGCCGGTGTGAACAGATCGCCCGACGGAATTTTGACACCCGAGGCCGCGTAAAGTTGATCGCAAAACGCCGGGCTATATCCGGACGACTCGCAGAGATCGCCGAACACCGCTCCTGGTTCCACCGACGCCAACTGATCCTTGTCCCCCAACAAAATCAGCCGGGCATTTTTCGGCAGGGCGTCGATCAGCTTGGCCATCAGCGCCAGATCGATCATCGACGCCTCATCGACCACCAACACGTCCAGCGGCAGCGGATTTTTCCGGTTATGGCGAAAGTAAACCGAATCGGGTTTGGCGCCGAGCAACCGATGCAACGTGGCGGCGGTTTCTGGAAGGGCGCCGAGCACGGATTGCGGCAGCGGCAACTTCGCTTTCTGCTCGCGGATGGATTCCTGAAGCCGCGCCGCCGCTTTGCCGGTGGGCGCACTCAGCGCCATGCGCAGCGGTTTTTCTCCGGCTTGGGATTGTAGGGCGGCAAGTATGCGAACGACGGTGGACGTTTTCCCCGTTCCGGGGCCGCCGGAAATGACGCAAAATCGCCTCAGCGCCGCTACCGCCGCCGCTAGTTTTTGCCGGTCCGGCACCTCGGTGTTGTGGGCGAAGAGCCGGTCCAGTTCGGTGCGAAGCTTGGCGAGATCGATTTCCGGGCACGGGCTTTCCGCGAGAGATATCAAGTTGTCCGCCAATGCCTTCTCGTATTGCCAATAACGCGCCAGGTACAGGCAGTGGCGAGTATCAAGAATCAGCGGCGCGAACCCGCCGGGTCCCGCGACCAACTTGGACTCATGGAGGAGAACTAGCCAATCGGCGAGATCGGGTAGTGTGATGACGCCCTCACTGCCTTCGACGATGACATCGGAACCTGCATAGTCGCTCAGACGAATACAGATATGACCTTCCGTGACGGCCTGGTAAGCCAGCTGCGCTGCCCAGATGACCGCTTCATCCGGGTTGTCGTCCAGCCGGCCCAAGTAAGCGGCGAACTGCTTTCCGATCGGTGGCAGTTTTAAAGACTGCGAGGCAGTCGATGCCGGTTTGTCCGGTAGCGATTGGGCGGACGAACGCAACGAGGCAGCACGGGCTTCGGAGTTCATGGTGTTATTGTTCGAAGTGGAGGGATGGCCTATTTTCGCCGCATTTTGCTTTATGAACAGTATCGGCGTTGGCCCCTACCGGAAATTGCGCTATCGGCGAAGCGTCGTATTCGGGAGCACCCTAGCGCGCTCGCCTGTGCGCGAGGGCTAGGGTGAGGATGTCAAGACGGGATTTCTGCCTTGAAATACGGTTCCGCCGAGTCCCTTATAACTCGACAATGCTCTACGACGTCCCGATCAATAGGGAGTCCAAAGCTTCGATCAATTCAAAACTCGGCCTGTCCCAAAAAATCCCGGTTTTCTTTTTAGGCGCGATCCCCCTCAGAAACAGGTAATAGACTCCGCCGAAATGGGTTTCGTAGTCGTAACTCGGCAGCCTTTGCTTGAGGTATCGGTGGAGGGCGACGGTGTAGATGAGGTACTGGAGGTAATAATGCTCGCGGGCCATGGCCGCGATCAGGCGGTCCGGGGCGTAATCGGCATAGGCATTGCCGAGCCAATTGGATTTCCAGTCGAGCAGGTAATAGCGGCCGTCCGCTTCGAACACCAGATCGATAAAGCCCTTCATATAGCCTTCGATATGTTTGAAGTCGAGCAAGCGGACAGCCTCGGCATAGCGTCGGTCGCATCGGAAACGCGGATCGGCGAGAAGTTTTCGTAAGGTGCCGGAATCGCCGCCGCGCAACGCATAGGTGAATTCCATTTCGGCCAGGCGCTTTTCCGCCGGAATATCGGACAGCTTGAGCCCGTTGCCGTCGAGCGGCGCTTCGAGGGCAGTTTCGAGGGTCCGACGGACGGTCGGCGTCCAGTAATCGTCGATGCCGTGCGCTTTCAATTTGCGGCGAACGAGTTCGCCGAGCCGTTCGGAATCCCGGCAGGCAAAATCCCATTCCTCCAGAATCGCGTGCAGGCACGATCCGGCCCTGGCGCCACGGGGAAAAGCGAATATGGAATCGCCCGGCGCTTCCGGCAAATCGGACTCGGGCAGAATGTCGTAGTCCGGCGCCTCGCTGTGCCGCCCGGTGGTCAGGCCCGAAAAGCTGCTCATCCGCCAACTCGGGTAAAGTGGCGGACGATCAAAAGGGCGGACGGCCAGCGGCGTGCCGTTCTCGGATCCCGAGGCCCGGTAGCGGACGGGGCGATTTTCGATGGACCGGATGCTCACGCAGCCGGGCGCCCGTTCCGCGAACGCCTGAATGTCGGTCGCGATGAAGCTACTATCGGCTTCGCGCAATCGCGTCTCCAGTGCGGACAACGGATCGTCCTCCTGCGCCGCCGAGCCGCCGTGCAGCAGCCAGGCCATGGCGGTCGAATGGAAACCTTCGGTTTTGTCCCGGCCGTTTCGGACATTGCCCCACACGACATAGCAGCGGTACACGGCGCGGGTGAGCGCCACGTAAAGGAGGCGCAGGTTTTCCGCCATTTCTTCGAGAACCGCCTGTCGGCGGTTCAATTCCAGCTGCGCCGAGCCGAGGTCAAGAACCGATTCGCCGTCGCGGTGCAGGAGCACGGACTGGGCCTTTCGCTGCCGCAGCCGTCCGTCCCAGAGAAACGGACAGAACACGATCGGGTATTCGAGCCCCTTGCTGGTGTGGATGGTCACGATCTTTACGCGCTTGGCATCGCTTTCCAGCCGCAGCAGGGCGGTTTCGTCGTTCTTGGACGGATTCCGGATGGCGCGGCCGAACCAGCCGAGCAGCGTATCGATGCTCGATTTCTTGCGGCTCTCCACTTGCAGCAATTCGGCCAAGTGCAGGAGATTGGTCAGCCGCCGCTCGCCGTCGCGGAATGTCGGCAAATGAGCGGTGATGCGGGCGTCTTCGAACCAGCGGCGGAACATCGGCATGAAGCCTTCGCTCAGCCAGATGTGATGGTAGGTCTGGAAGCGGTCGAAGATGGCTTCCCAGGCGCCTTCATCCTTCTGCAGCTCGAAAATCGCATTCGCCGTATGATTCATGAGTTCTGTCGCCAGCGCGGCCTTGAGCAGCGATTCCCGCCCCGGCTCGGCGACGGCCAGCAAGACCCGTTCGAGTTCCGTCGCTTCGGGGGTCGAGAACACGTTCTCCTGCCCCTGTCGCACGCTGGGCACGCCGCAAGCCGTCAGGGCGTCCTCGATCAAGCGTGCCTGGAGGTGGGTGGAAACCAGTACGGCGATGTCGCCCCCGTCGAGAGGCCGCTCGCCCAGACAGGCCTTGCCTTCATTCGCATCATTGAGCAGCGTGGCGATTTCGAAGGCGGTCGCCAGCGCGGCCGAGCGGCTTGCCGTGCCTTTCGAATAGGGTTTCTCTTTTCCTTTGCCGTCTTGTTCCGGCGGCAGCAAAAGGAATCGGAACGGCTCCTCGCCGTTGCCTTTGATGTTTAAAACGGCACGCTGCCGTACGGCGGGTTCTACTTCCGGATAAGGGATCTCGTCGAGTAGGAACGGTCTCGGATGGCCGACAAACAAGGCATTGATGGCGGCGATGAGATCGCGCTCGGAGCGCTGGTTGGTCTTCAGCGTGCGGCGGGTGATGCGTTCGTTGCTTCGCGCTTCGAGGTAGCTGAAGATGTCCGCGCCGCGAAAGCCGTAGATCGCCTGCTTGGGATCGCCGACGAAGAACACCGGCAAACCGCCGTCGCCGTAGATGCGTCGAAAGATATGGTACTGCGTCGGGTCGGTGTCCTGGAATTCATCGATCAGCGCGGCCCGGTAACGGCGGCGAACGGTCTCCGCCAGGCGCTCGCCGTGTTCCGAATCGAGCGCCGTCGCCAGACGGTTCAACAAATCGTTGTAACAGACGACTTGCAGCGCGTTTTTGCGCTGGTCCAGCTCGGTGTTACAGAACGCGATCAAGCGCCACTTGAGGCACTGGAGCCGGGCTTCGAAATCCAGGCGCAAGGTTTCGTCCGCTTCGATCAGGGTCTCGCAGCAATCAAAGAAAGGGTGCTCCGGAGGCCGGCAAGCCTTTTTAACCGCGGCGGCAAGAGCGGTCCGCGTGAGATGGCGAAGGCCGTCCGGCAGGTCGAGCAAGGGCGGAACTTCCGGCAAGACGACCGGCTGCAGCGTCTGTTCCAGGGCCGATGCCGGCCATCGCGCGAAAAATTCGGCCGTTTCGTCGAGCCAGTTCCGCAAACTCTCTGATTTGACGCGGGTTCGGTTGAAATCCGGATAATCCAGCAACAGCGCCTCGATGGCGGTCCTTTCGGCATGCCAGATTTCCGCCGCTTTCAGCACCGCCTGCCCGAATCGCGCGATGGCGTTCTCTTCGTCAGTCGGTTCGACAGGCCCCGCAATTTTCAGGAACGGCTTACCCACATGAGGCTGAATTTCGCTCAGCCAAACGTCGGGCGATTGATTTTTTTGGGCCAGAAAATCGGCCCAGGCCCCGGACGCGAGATAGACCTCCTGCCGCCAGAAATCGTCGACGATGTCCCGCAGCAGATCGGTCTCGTCCGGCATCAGCTCACAGTCGAAATCGGCGCCCGATTCGAAGGCGCTTTCGTTCAACAGACGCTGGCAGAATCCATGAATGGTGAAGACCGCGGCTTCGTCGAACCCGCTGATCGCATAGCCGAGGCGGCGCACGGCGGTTTCGGTGCGGTCGCCGTAAAGTGCAAGAATTCGGCGGCAGAATTCGTCCTCGCTGGTGCCGGCCTCGAAAGCGGAAAGCACTTCTCGCAACCGCTTGCGGATACGATCCTGAAGCTCGGCGGTCGCCGCCTTGGTGTACGTCACCACTAGGATCTGATCCACGCTCAAGCCGAGCTCGAGAATCAGCCGGACGTAAAGCCCCGAAATCGTCCAGGTTTTGCCCGTCCCGGCGCTCGCCTCGACCAGATTCAGTCCGCCGAGCTCGGCGGCGTAGATGTCGAACTCGGGGGTGTGGTCTAGGGATTGCGGGCTAGCATGGGGCATGGGCGATTTCGTTATGGGGCCGTCGCGTGATGGAAAAACGTGCCGTATTGTACGGCGCTCGAGCGCCTCGTCATCCATTCCGCTCCAGTTTGTAGGGCGCAATAGCGTACCCGCGTATTGCGCCGTATGAAGTAATGACCGGAAAACTCACCGTGAGATCAGATGGTCCCACGGTTTGCTATTGTTCCCCAAGGTTATTGTCTCTTCGGAACATGAACTCCTATGCCCGACTACAGACGTTATCGCGTACCCGGTGGAACCTATTTCTTCACCGTTAACCTGCTCGAACGTTACCCGAACGCTTTGCTCGTCCGGCGCATCGACCTACTCCGAGCCGTGGTGCGGGAGGTTCGGGCCAAACGGCCGTTCCACATCGATGCGTGGGTGATCTTGCCGGACCACCTGCACGGCATGTGGACGCTGCCGCCCGGCGATGACGATTTCACCAATCGATGGCGGTTGATCAAACAAGGATTCTCCAAAGCGTTGCCGCCGACCGAGCGGCGCTCGCAGGTCCGCATCGCGCGCGGCGAACGCGGCGTATGGCAACGCCGGTTTTGGGAACACGCCATCCGCGACGACGCGGATTATGCGGCGCACGTGGATTACTGCCATATCAACCCGGTGAAACATGGTTATGTCCAGTGCGTGGCGGAGTGGCCTTATTCGACCTTCCATCGTTACGTTGAGCGTGGCGTGTATCCGTTGAATTGGGCCAGTGGGGCGGAATCCAATATGGATGCGGGCGAGCGGGCTTGAAGCTCATGCGGCGCAATACGCGAATACGCTATTGCGCCCTACGCGGGCTAGCATGGGGCATGGGCGATTTTGGTTGAGGGGCAGGAGACGGTGAGAAACGAGCGACACCCTACGACTCTCGTTGGTTAACCACGTACTTTGCACGAAAGTCCTCGATACGATTTACGAACTCTGACTTGTGTATCATTCGGTGGCAATTTGCACAAAGAACGGCGAAATCTTTTTTAGGGTCAAGCGTAACCTTCTGGCCTTTCAGACTATTCAGCGGTGTCAAATGGTGTGCCTCAATAAACTCGTGGCCGATTTCACCGTATTTCTTCTCGAAATCGAAGCCACATGTCTGGCAAACATAGCCATGGACTTTTTTTGCCTTTTCCGCAAGCTTGCGATTTCTTTCTATTCGCTTATGTTCGCGCAGGTTGGTAAGGTCTTCCGTATTCAAACCACTCTCGTCATCTTCTTCTGAGCTGGCTGATGCTGGTATTAGGTCTTTAGCTGCTAACAGAAGGTACAACTTAAGCAGTTCTTTTAAATCACTTCCCAGGATCTCGTCATTTGGTATTTCTCCGCGCTTGTAATACTTGGCACATATAGATCCTTGTTCGTAATAGGCTCCAAGGCTTGATGTGCTCGAAACCGTTAGATTGATTGGGCCAACAATTAGTGATTTATCAATCTGCCCGAGACGGGCAATATAGTCGGATGCTCGAGCGGACAAAGCATCTTTTGCATCAGATCTATATACACGCCGAATAGTCGTTACTCCTTGATTTAAAGAGAGATAAACACCAGAAAAATCTTCCTTTACGAGGTAAACGACGTAGAAACCATCTTGTGCGGTTTCAGTAATGAATCTGTCGTAAACGGCAACCCAGGGTACGCGCGCCCAGTTGCCTTGCCCAGGGCTGCCATGAACGATGTATCTGTTGTCCTCAACAATAATCTGTTCGACAGCGATTGGAACCTCACGCCGCACAAATTCTGCAACGGCATGTCCAGTAAATGGCTGACTTACCGCAGTTGGATATTCTTCAAGGAATAGGTTTAGTGCTGCATTAAGGCTCATTATTATTTCTTTATGAAAGAAAACGTAAAGTTGACCTCAAAAACGAGTTAAGCCCGTAGGCTGGGTTGGAGCTTTGCGGAAACCCAGCGTTTCCATGCCTGAATTGCTGGGTTTCGTTCCTCAACCCAGCCTACGGCTTTCGTCCAAAATCATCGAGATATCTCTTTCGTCATCGAGGCCAACATCGGGCTTATAAGCTTAACGGCCAGCGCTTCGAAACTTTCGTCCAACGGATCGCTGCCTCGGTAGACCGTCTGATAATAGGAATTCACGCTTTCGCCGGATTGGAATTCCGAGCCTTCCCAGATGCTCTGGGCCTGTCTCAGGGCATTGAGCCGGATGGTTTCCGGATCGCCGCCGAGTCTGGCCGGCGGGTCGTGCAGGCAACGGGCGTAGGCATAACTCGTTTTGGGGAAGAAGAGCAGCGGGGCGGACAAACCTTGCCAGTAGGCATTCAGCAGTTTCGCGAGCTCATTTTCGGGATTGTCGACAGGTTCGAGTTTGATGGTCTGCTTGGGCGTGTGCAGCAGGGACTGGGGCGCCACGCCTTCGGGGGCGATCAGGCATAGCATCAGGTGCCGGAGCCAGAGGTCGAAGAGCTGGCGCGGACCAGGCTCTTCGAAGCTGTATTCGGTGAGGCCGCTAGTGCCGACTTCGGCGAGAGAGCCGAGCAGGCGCAATCCGGCCGCTTCGAAATCGACCGGCATCGGTTCGAAGCGCGGTTTGACGAGCTCCGGGAGCAGTTTGACCGCGAAGCTTTCGACCAGCCGTTGCTCCTTGCCGTGTAGTGCTTCGCCGAACCGGCCGTGGGGCAAAAGGCCTTGGGCGTCGGCGAGCAGCAGCGCGCTTTGCGGTTCTCGATCGAGCGCCAAGGTGTTTAAGAGGTTCTGGCGGACTTGGTGTCTCGTCCGGTAATCGAGCGCAAACGGTTCGCGGATTTCGAACTCCGCCGCGGCGTCTTCCAGAATCAGGTTCAGCCGCCGCCGCAGAAGATAGCGGGCCGGATTGCTAAAGAAATAAGCGAGGCTTTCCGGATCGACGGTGCGCCATTCCTCCTCGGGTTCCGGAAGAGGGCCGGCGAACAAGGGCATGGGCTCTTTATCACCTCGTCCGATCAGGCGGGCCGCGGCTAGCCAGGTTGACGAAAAGCCCGGCAACCTGGGATCGTTCCTGAAATAGCCGGGATCGAACGGTTGCAGCGGATGTCCGGTCACGAGATGGCTCTCGATCTCGCCCTCGGCCAGTTCGCAGCTTTGTTTCGCGACGTCGATGAGCTCGGACACCAAAGGGGAGGGCGGCAGTTCGGCGTTGTCGCGGACGCTCCGGCCCACGTAGCTGAGATAAAGAACCTCGCGCGCCGACAGCAGCGTTTCCAGAAGGAGATAACGATCGTCCAGCCGGCGAGAGCGGTCTCCCCGGCGGGGATGTTTAGCCATCAGGTCGAAATCGGGAGGATGCCGCTGGCGCGGAAAGCTGTCGTGGTTCAGGCCGAGTACGGCGATGACCTTGAACGGCAGACTGCGCATCGGCACCATCGCGCAGAAGGTGACCGCGCCCGTCAAAAAGCCGCCGGTGCCCGAGGGCTGACACAGACGGTCGGCGAGCCAGCGCTTGATCACCCGTATCCCGACCGGCTCGCGGAAGCCGGCTTGCCCCGAGAGCTCCCGCAACTGATCGAGCGTGCCGCGCAGTTGAAGCAGGATCGATTCGTCCTCGTTCCGCGCATCAAACAGCCGGTCGATAAACGTGTTCAATCGCTCGACCCATTCCGTCACTGGCTGCCTCGTTTTGAACCGGTCCGCCCAGTCGAACAGGGTTTCCAGAAACTCCGCGAACCGTTCCAGAATCAAGACCCTGCTGCCTTCGATATCGTCATAAGGCAGGGTTTCGGCGAACAGCGGAAAGCCGTCACCGGCTAGTTCCTGCGGTAGGGCATAGCCCAGCATCAGGCGTTTTAGGCCGTCACGCCAGGTATGGCGCGGGATGTCCGGTAGCCGGTATTCGGTTTTATGGGCGCCGTCCCGTCCCCAGCGGGCGCCGACCGCCTGTGCCCAATGATGGATCATGGGGAGATCGTCTTCGCACAACCGGAAGCGGCGCTGTATGGCGGGCTGTTCCAAAAAGCCGAGCGTCGTGTCCGCCGCGAACCGGCTTTCCGGGAGATCCAGCAGGGCGAGAAACGTGTCCAAGAGCGGCTGTTCGTGGGCTAAACCGCGGTCGGCGATGCTGAAGGGGATCATCGGGGCATCGTGGCTCTCGGCGAATACCGCTTCGATGTAAGGCGTGTATTGCTCGATGTCGGGGGTCAGCACCGCCACGTCGCCCGGCTTCAGCTCGGGATTCGAATCGAACAGCGCCAGAAGCTGATCGCGGAGGACTTCGACTTCGCGCATTGGGCTGTGGCAGGCATGGATTTGCAGCGAGCGGTCGTCCGGTTGTATCGGCAAGCGCTCGGCAGTGCGGCGGTCGATCGGTTCCAGGATGTCGGCCTGGAGGATTTGCAGCATCGACTCGCGTGGCGGATCAGCCAGAAATAGGCTGTGCAGCTCCGAATGCTCGGCCACGGAATCGAAAAATTCGCGGCCTTGTTTCCCCAGGGAAGCCAGCAAAGGGTGCCCCTCTTCCAGGTACAGATCTTCCGGCGAGCGGTCCCCGGCTATGCGGCCGATCTCCCGTTTGTCCCGGATTTCGCCCCAGTACTCGCGGCAGGGATTGAGCGCGTACAGACTGACCTCGGTATGCTGGGCGAGCGCGTTCAGCACATCGAGAAACGCCGGCGGCAACGACGACACGCCGAATACGACGATGCGCCGGGGCAGCCGGTCAACCGCCGAGTCGGATTCAAGCGCCGCCAGCAGTTCGTTCATGAAACGGGCGCGGTGGGGCGCGGCTTCCACCGAGGTCAGGTCGCGCCACAGCAGGGCTTGCCACTCCTCGTCGCCACCCAAACCGAGCATTTCGCCGCATTCCCAGGCATCGATCCAGTCCGCCCGGTACATCAGGTATTGGTCGAACAGATCGGCGATCCGCCTGGCCAGCTGGAACCGGCGTAATTCGTCGCCGTTCTGCAGATATCCGAACAGGCTCGGGGCACGTTCCAAATTTGCGGATCGCCCCAGCCAGTCGAAGATGCGGAACGTGAGGACCTCGCAGGAGAATGCCGAGCGCCTCGGGAGTTCGCCGAGGAATTGCCTGAGTAGATCCCAGACGAACGAGGCCGGCAGTTGGAAGCGTACGTTCGCGCAGATGCCGAGCTTGTCCGCAAGGCACAGGGACAGCCAGCGTCCCATGCCTTGGCTTTGAACGATGATGATGTCCGGCTCGAAAGGGGAGGTAGGTGTTGTGTTGTCCGCCGTCAACAGTTCGGCGAGGAATTCTAGCTTGTCGGATTGGTAGAGGTGAAGCACGGGCGGTTAGTTTGGTCTAGAGCACGATCAGTTCGACGGTACGGATGGTGAGAGAGCCGACGGGTCTAGGTCCTCGGCCGGCGTTTTAAATCCCCCTCGATCCCCCTTTTACAAAGGGGAAGAGAGCGTCACTATCCCCTTTTGCGAAGGGAGAAGAATGCGTAACTCCTTGTCCGCACAAGGGGAAGAAAACAGTCATTCCCCCTTGGCAAAGGGGCAGGGGGAATTGCCTTAATCCCGCCCGTCGCGGTGTCCCTACAGTCATGTGAAACTGCTCTAGTTGTCATTCGATCAAGGCTCTGCATGGCAGAAAAAAGGCCTGCTGGAAGCGTTGTCGAGCAGGCCTTTCTCCCTGGTTTACCGATTAGCAGGCTGGATCGAGGAAGAGACCCAGCTTTTCAGGACGGCAGGTGCCGGATTAGGCTGGGATTCCGCAAAGCTTCATCCCAGCGCACGGGCTTTGCCCTTCCTACGGCGCGGTGATGCCGGTTTACGCCTTGCCCAAATGAGGCCATTTATAGCCTTTGAGCAGACCCTGCCAGTAAATCACCGGGATGATATAGCGCTTCAGCAGATACATGCTGTAGCGCTCCTTGCCCTGGTCGAAGGGGAAGGTTTCCTTGGGCTTTAGATCGTAGTCGAATTCGGCCAGGATCAGTTTGCCGTAGGCGGTGATTAAAGGGCACGAGGTGTAGCCGTCGTATGTGGCGACCGGCTGTCCGCCGTTCATGACCGACAGGAGATTCGCGGTCATGACCGGGCTTTGCGCCCGGATTGCCGCCGCCGTCTTGGACGTGGGCAGACTGCTCGCATCGCCCAGGCTGAACACATTGGGATAGCGGACATGCTGTGCGGTGTCCTTGCTCACGTCCACCCATCCGGCTTCGTTCGCGAGCGGGCTTTTCTTGATGAAATCCGGAGCGCTCATGGGCGGCACCACGTGAATCATGTCGTAGGGCTGAATCACGTTTTCCCCGGTGTCGAGATTTTTGAACACGGCCTCTTTCGAAGCGGGGCGCAGTTCCACCAGATTGTGCTTGAAATGAACTTCGATATTGCGGGGTTTTACCACCTGATCCATGAGCGCGGCGGCATATTTGGGCGCGGTGAAGATGGTGGGCGTGGCGCAGTAATAGACGACGCGGGATTTGTCGCGCAGGCCGTGCTTGCGGAAATAGTCTTCCGCCAAATACATGATTTTCTGCGGTGCTCCGGCGCATTTGATGGGCGGCGGCGGGAACGTGAACACGGCATTGCCGCCTTTGAAGTTCCGGATGTTTTCCCAGGTGCTGTTGACGGTGTCGTAGCTGTAGTTGCTGCATACGCCGTCCTTCCCCACCGCTTCCTTTACTCCCGGGATCTTGTCCCAGTCGATTTGGAGTCCCGGACAGACGACCAAATAGTCGTAGCCGATCTCCTTGCCGCCTTGGGTCTTTAGCGAATTGTTGGCAGGATCGAACTCCGCGGCGGCGTCGCGAATCCAGGTGGCGCCTTTCGGAATCAAATCGGCCATCGGCCTGACCGACTGCTCGCGAGTGACGACGCCGCCCCCGACGAACGTCCAGAAGGGCTGGTAATAATGTTTGTCGGACGGTTCGATGATGGCGACATCCGTTACTCCGGCATGCAGCAGACGGGCTGCGATGCCGAGTCCGGCAGCGCCACCGCCGACAACGACGACACGATGATGAATCTTGCTGTCCATGTGGCCTTCCTCTCGAGTGGATGAGTTTGCGGGTTGGTTAACCGGGATTTCTTTTTTTCAGGCTTTGTTCCCGGCGATTTGGCTTTGTTTCACCCGATCAATTCTGCCTTGTATAACGATCCTTTGACAATGTATTTGGATATGGGTGGGAGGTTGGAAGTCTATCGAAGACCGCTTAACTCGTCTTATCGAGTCTCTTAGTTATGGTTGATATCGAACGAAGCTATTATTTTGATCGGGCGGGGGAATGGACACGATTTTTGGGGTTCAGTCGCCCTCTCGTTATCCACAAATCTACAAGGAAAAAAATGTTTAAGAAGATGTCTTTAACGGCTTGCGCAGCCGCCACACTGGCCATTTCAGCCTCTGTTTCTGCAGATATCGTTATCAAATCGGGAACCGGTCAAACACAAAGTCTTCCGGATGCGTCTGTCCAAACACTTATCAGTGACGGTCTGGATTGGGAAGTAATTAATTCGTCGGCCCCCTGGGATACCCAGCTTGGGCATGCGACTCTCAAAGCAGAGAATCGGGTTATGCTATCCTGTGGGATTCTGGGAAAGCTCAAAGGTTTTGGTGCTTCGGGTGAAGTGTTGCTGAGACACATCATTACTTGCAATGGATCGCGGTTAAATACCGACGATGATGTCGCGATAGCAATTCCCCCTTCCGCCCCTCCGTACTGTGAATTTACAGTCCACGAAACAATGAAAATCGTGGCTCCTATGGTAAATGTTCCTCCGAATCCTTTGGATCCTCTCGCCCGTTCGCTGGCGCCGGCGCTCAATAGCGGCATATTCCAGTACGTAACCGGGGGTACTATACAGGTCACAGGGACTGTGAACGTCTGCACCGGAATAAATACTTTTAGCCAGATCAGCGGAAGACTTACTGAGACTACGCCATAATGAGAATCCAAGGAGCGATTTTGCTACGCGCGTAGCGGCTTGCAAATTGAGAGGCTGCGGGTTTGAAAGTAATGGCCCGCACCTCCCTCTAAACATCGTATTTTTCCCCATCCTATCTCTTCCCAAGCGTCCGAATTTTGGCGCCTTGCTCGATTTTGTCTCGCGATAGCGTGACGAAAAGCGTTCAGCGTCTGCTAATGCCTTGTCACTGCAAAGCTTTTTGGTGGGCATCATTGTTGCTGAAGGGAACAGAAAATTTTGGAAAACCACGATGGCGCAACAAGACAAGCTGAATTTGGGCGAAGAAAAGAAAAACTCATACAAGGGCATCGTTTTTATCGTTCTTGGGGCGGTGCTGGGGACGCTCGTTGCCGTATTCGCGGCGCTTTATTTTTTGGGGATCTTTCCATCGCAGCAGAACGAGCCGGCCAACGAGTCCCATGACGAGGAGGCCCACGTTCTACCGATGATTTATTACCCGATGGACCCCGCCTTTGTGGTCAATTTCAAGAGCAATCCGGACGCGCGCCTGCTTCAGATCGGTCTTAGCGTGGCTTCGAAAAATCAAGCCGTGATCGACGCGGTGAAAAAACATTCGCCGATGATTCGCAACAACGTGCTTTTGCTGTTGAGCGGCCAAGAGCCGGCAGCGCTCAAGACGGCCGAGGGCAAAGAGGCGCTCAGAGGCAAGCTGCTCGAGGATATCAATGCGATAGTCTCGGAGCAAACGGGCCACGAGGAAGGCATCGACGAGATCTTTTTCACCGGTTTCATCATGCAATAGCCATGGCCGTTCATGATCTTTTGACTCAGGAAGAAATCGACGCTCTTCTGCACGGCGTCGACGACGGAGACATCGACACCGAATCGGAGATCGATTTTCGAAGCAATGAGGTGCGGCCTTACGACTTCACCAGTCAGGACCGCATTGTGCGCGGGCGGATGCCCACTCTCGAGATGATCAACGACCGCTTCGTCCGTCATTTCCGCATCAGTCTGTTCAATCTGCTGCGGCGCTCCGCGGAGATTTCGGTGTTGGGCGTTCAGGTCCTGAAATTCTCGGAATACGTGCACAGTCTCTTCGTGCCCACCAATTTGAACGTCATCCGGCTGAACCCGCTGCGCGGGCGAGGATTGATGGTCATGGAGCCGACCCTGGTGTTCACGGTCGTGGACAATTTTTTCGGCGGCAGCGGTCAGTTCTACAACAAGATCGAGGGACGCGAATTCACACCGACCGAGATGCGGATCATCCAAATCCTGCTCGATCTGATTTTCAAGGACATGAAAGAGGCTTGGGCGCCGGTCATGCCGATCGAGTTCGAATATCTGGGGTCGGAAGTGAATCCGCAGTTTGCCAATATCGTGAGTCCCGCCGAGGTCGTCGTGATCTCCACAATACATATCGAACTCGAAGGCGGCGGAGGCGATCTCCATATCACGCTGCCGTATTCCATGATTGAGCCGATCCGGGAGCTTCTGGATGCCGGAATTCAAGGGGACAGAAGCGACGATTCGGACGACCGCTGGCGCATGGCGCTGCAGGCGGAAATCCTCGACGCCGAAATCGAGATGCACAGTACGTTGGTCGAAAAAACGCTGTCGCTGGAGGACATGCTCCGACTAAAACCGGGAGACGTGATTCCGATCGAAATGCCGGAAATGATTTCGGTCGTCGTCGACGACGTGCCCGTGTTTCGGGGCAAGATCGGCGTGTCGCGGGGCAATTATGCGGTGCAGATTCTGGAGAAGATCAGCCGTGCCGGCGGCGATAAAGAGCGCTTAATCGGGGTATTGGGAAGCGGAGCTGAACGAGTATGAACGAAGAAGAATTCGAGGCACTGGCCAATGGGGGGCATCTCGCCGGCGAGTCCGAGGATTTTGCCGACGATTGGGCGGCGGCTTTGTTGGAGCAGCAAGAGGCCGCCAAAAAAATGGCGGAGCCGCCGCGTCAGCCGGCGGCTCCGAGACCGGAGCCCGCGACCTTCGAAGATCTTGGGAAATCGTCGCCGACGACCGGCGCGGTAAGGACCGAGGATATCAACCTGGACGTGCTGCTGGACGTTCCGGTGACCATTGCGATGGAAATCGGGCGTGCGAAGATCAACATCCGCAATCTGCTGCAACTGACGCAGGGCTCGGTCGTCGAGCTGGATCGGTTGGCGGGCGAACCGATGGATGTGCTGGTGAACGGCACGCTGATCGCTCACGGCGAGGTGGTGGTGGTCAACGACAAGTTCGGTATCCGCCTCACCGATGTCATCAGTCCCGCGGAACGGGTGAGAAAGCTGAAATGACGGCGCGTTTTCTTGCCGCGATATTGGTGCTGCTGTCGCCGGCGCTGCTGGCCGAGACCGCCCCCGGCGTGCCCAAGGCTTTGCCTTCGGTGGATATGGCAAAGAGCCTGGCCGGACTAGTAGCGGTCTTGGCGGTCATTTTCGCCCTGGTCTGGCTGCTGCGGCGCTTCGGTACCTTCTCCCGGCTCGCACCCGGAAGCTTTCGCGTGTTGGCCGCGGTGTCGCTGGGATCGCGGGAGCGGGCCGTGTTGCTGCAGGCGGGGGGGAAACAATTGGTGTTGGGGGTGGCGCCGGGACGGATCGAAACCCTGTGCGTCTTGGAAGATTCGGACATCATTCCGGTCGAGACCGGGATGCCGGCGCGCGAGGCCGGGACCTCGTTTGCCGAGCGCTTGCACGAGTTGACGGGGCGGCGATTATGAGTTGCCGGCCGCGCTCCGCTGTGATGGCGCTCGGGATGATTTCGGCTTTTTTGACACTGTCGATCCCCTCGGCACAAGGTGCGCCCGGCATCGAGGCTTTCACCGTGGCCGCCAACGGACAGGGCGGACAGACCTATACGGTTACGATCCAGGTTCTGGCGCTGATGACCGCGCTGACCGTGCTGCCCGCGCTGTTGCTCAGTATGACTTCGTTTACCCGGATCATGATCGTCCTGGCCATCTTGCGGCAGGCTCTGGGTACCGGACAGACGCCCAATAATCAGGTGTTGCTCGGCATTTCGCTGTTTCTGACCCTGTTCACCATGCTGCCGGTGTTCGAACAGGTGAACGAACAGGCCGTGCAGCCTTATATGAAGGAACAGCTCGCACCGGGCGCGGCCCTCGACCGCGCTGCGGTTCCATTCCGCCAATTCATGCTCAAGCAGACCCGGGAAACCGATCTGGAGGTTTTCGCGCGCATTTCCGGCAAGCAGGACATCGCGAGTCCCGAAGAAACGCCGTTTTCCTTGCTGGTGCCGGCCTTTATGACCAGCGAGCTGAAAACCGCCTTTCAAATGGGATTTCTTTTGTTCCTGCCGTTTTTGATCATCGATCTCGTGGTGGCCACCATCCTGATGTCGATGGGTATGATGATGCTGTCTCCCATGATCATTTCGCTGCCTTTCAAGCTGTTGCTGTTCGTCCTGGTGGACGGCTGGGCGCTGGTGGTCGAGACCCTGGCCGCCAGCTTTTTCGTCGAGTAAATCTTTAGATGACGCCCGAAACGATTGCCGCCCTGGGCCAGCAGGCGATGACCGTCACCCTGCAGATCAGCGCTCCCATGCTGCTGGCGACGCTCGCCGTGGGCCTGGTGATCGCCCTGTTCCAGGCGGCCACCCAAATCAACGAAATGACCCTCACGTTCGTACCCAAGCTGATCGTTATGGCGATCGTGCTGATGCTGGCCGGGCACTGGATGCTGCAACTCCTGATCGATTACACCCGGTCGTTGATTCGTAGCATCCCCAGCCTCATCGGATGAAGCACAGGTGCAGTTCAGCGAAAGCCAGCTGCTGACCATGGTCGCCGGCGCCGTCTGGCCTTTCCTGCGCGTCGGCGCGCTGTTTCTTGCGATACCCGTCTTTACCGGCCATTTGGTGCCGGTCCGTGTCCGCGTCATGCTGGCCGCATCCATTACTTGGCTGATTTCGCCGCTATTGCCGGCCATGCCTGACGCGGAGCTATTCAGCCTGTCCGGTTTCTGGATCGCGATACAGCAACTTCTGATTGGTCTTGCGATCGGCTTTGTCTTGCACCTGGTATTCGAGGCCATCGTTTTCGGCGGACAGAGCATCGCCTACAGCATGGGGTTGGGGTTTGCGTCCATGGTCGACCCGCAGACCGGCGTGCAGGTTCCGGTCATCGCCCAGTTTTACCAACTCTTGGCGACGTTGCTGTTTCTTGCCATGGACGGACATCTGGTGTTAATCCGGTTGCTGGTCGACAGCTTTCAAATGCTGCCGGTCGGGTTCCAGGGCTTGAGCGCCGACGGCTTGCGGCAGATCGCGTTATGGGCGAGCCGCTTGTTTACGGCCGGCATCCTTCTTTCGCTGCCTTTGGTGACGGCCTTGCTGTTGGTCAACCTGGGATTCGGCGTGGCCAGCCGTGCGGCGCCTCAGCTCAACATTTTCTCGGTCGGGTTCCCGGTCAGCTTAGGGTTAGGGCTGTTTCTGATCGGCATTAGCCTGCCCGACGTTTTAAGCCTCTTTTCCGGCTTTCTCGACGAAGGCTATCAACTGATGACCGCGATTCTGCGGTAGGGCAGCCGCTATGGCCGAAGAATCCGATCAGGAACGAACAGAAGACCCTACCAGTAAACGCCTGAGCGAGGCGCGGAAGAAAGGTCAGATTCCACGTTCCCGCGAATTGAATACGCTGGTTCTTCTGTCGACCGGCTCGGCGGCGATATTCGTCTTCGGGGGCGGCATCGTACAAAGCCTATGGAACGTGATGGAGGACGGTTTTCGCCTAAGCCGCCGCGATCTTTTCGATCCTGCGGCGCCGATCGCCCATCTCGGCCGGGACGTGCTAGCGGCGGGCGAGGTCCTGCTTCCGATCCTCGGTCTCGCCGTGCTGGCGGCGCTGGCTGCTCCCATGGTGCTGGGGGGCTGGAATTTCAGCGGCGAAAACTTGATGCCCAAGTTGGAAAAGCTCGATCCGATGAAGGGGCTGGCCCGCATGGTTTCCATGCAGGCTCTCGTGGAAGTTGTGAAATCGGTTTTGAAGTTTCTCCTGATCGGCTTTGTAACCGCCGGGCTGCTGATGAGTTATTTCGACGATCTCGTCGGTCTCGGTCGCCAGCCTTTGCTTCCGGCGGCAGCTCAAACCGCGCACCTCATCATGACGTTTATTTTTTGGCTGTGCGCTTCGTTGGGGCTGATCGCGATGCTGGACGTGCCTTTCCAACTCTGGAATTACAAGCGGCAATTGAAAATGACGCGCCAGGAAGTCAAGGACGAAATGCGCGAGGTCGAAGGAAAGCCGGAAGTCAAAGGCCGGATTCGCAGTTTACAGATGGAGCTGGCGCGCCGCCGAATGATGGATGAGGTGCCGAAGGCGGATGTGATCGTGACCAACCCGACCCACTACGCGGTGGCCTTGAAATACGACCAGGCCAGCATGAAAGCGCCGAGGGTGGTCGCCAAGGGTGCGGATTTGGTGGCGGCGCAGATCCGGAATCTGGCCGCCGGCGCCGGTGTGTCGCTCCTGTCCGCGCCGCCCCTGGCCCGTGCACTTTATGCGTCCACCGAACTCGGCCGCGAAATCCCCGCGGGACTTTACTTCGCGGTCGCCCAGGTTTTGGCCTACGTCTACCAGCTCAAAGCAGCCCGGGTTTTCGGCGGCGACATTCCGACGCCGCCGACCGATCTGAAGGTCCCTGAAGAGTTCTTGCGCAAAGCTGGCGACGCGTAAACCGCGTATAGACGGCTTTCTCTCGCCTACCTCCCGCCTCTCGGCTTGTCGGCATGAAATGTGATTGCCTCCAGTATCCCTGAAGGTTTTGCACGGTTTCTGTCATGGCCGCAACGGTATTAGAACGCATCAAAGTCGTCGGCAGTCTCGGCTTGGGCGCGCCTCTCGTCATCCTCCTCATGATGATGATGATGGTGCTGCCGCTGCCGCCGTTCATTCTCGATCTCTTGTTCACGTTCAATATTGCGTTTTCGCTGCTGATCCTGCTGGTCACGATCTACACGCTACGCCCTTTGGATTTCGCCGTATTTCCGTCGGTCCTTTTGGTCGCGACGCTGCTGCGACTGAGTCTCAATGTGGCCTCGACCCGGGTGGTCCTGCTCGAAGGGCACACGGGCGCGGATGCGGCCGGCAAGGTGATCGAAGCCTTCGGCGAATTCGTGATCGGGGGCAATTACGCCGTAGGCATGGTGGTGTTCATCATTCTGGTCATCATCAATTTCGTAGTCGTGACCAAGGGCGCCGGGCGCGTATCCGAGGTCAGTGCGAGGTTCACCCTGGACGCGATGCCCGGCAAGCAGATGGCGATCGATGCCGATCTCAACGCCGGTCTCATCAATCAGGAGGAGGCCCGGACGAGGCGTCAGGAAGTGTCTCGCGAGGCGGATTTCTACGGTTCGATGGACGGTGCGAGCAAGTTCGTCCGGGGCGACGCCGTAGCCGGCATCCTTATTTTGCTCATCAACGTCATCGGCGGGCTGATCGTCGGCATGCTGCAGCACGGCCTGCCGTTTTCCGACGCCCTGCACAATTACACGCTGCTCGCCATCGGCGACGGTTTGGTCGCTCAGATTCCCTCGCTGTTGTTGTCGGTCGGGTCGGCCATGATCGTGACCCGTGTGTCCAGCAGCAACGAGAACATCGGCGCCCAGTTCAGCGCTCAATTTCTTGCCGATCCTAGGCCTTTAGGACTTTCTGCGGGCGTGGTCGGGCTCTTGGGCCTGATTCCCGGCATGCCGAATCTCGCCTTTTTGCTCCTGGCCGGTGCCATGGGCGCCTCGTCTTATTCCATTTTCAAACGTCAGCAGCGCGAGCGCGAATTGGCGGAAGCGCGTGTTGCGACGAGGCCCTCGGCCACCGCGCCCGAAGTGAAAGAGCTCGGCTGGGACGATGTCGTGCCGGTCGATCTCATCGGGCTAGAAGTAGGCTATCGGCTCATTCCGCTGGTCGATAAGAATCAGGGCGGGCAGCTCATGTCGAAGATCAAGGGGGTGCGCAAGAAACTGTCCCAGGATCTCGGGTTCCTGATCCCCTCGGTGCACATCCGGGACAATCTGGATCTGACCCCCAACGCGTATCGCATCAGCTTGCTCGGCGTCACCGTAGGGGAGGCCGAAGTATTTCCGGATCGCCTGATGGCCATCAATCCCGGCCGGGTTTACGGAACGCTGAAGGGCGTCGAGGGCAAGGATCCGGCGTTCGGCCTGGAGGCCGTCTGGATCGATCCGGATCAGCGCGACCACGCCCAAACGCTGGGTTATACCGTGGTCGATCCCGGCACGGTGGTGGCCACGCATCTCAGCCATTTGCTGCAGTCCCATGCCCATCAGTTGCTCGGACATCAAGAAACGCAGCAGCTGCTCGACCTGCTGGCCAAATCGATGCCACGGCTGGTCGAGGATCTCACGCCGAAGACCCTGCCCCTCAGCGTCATCGTCAAAGTATTGCAAAACCTTCTTCAGGAAAACGTACCGATCCGCGATATGCGGACTATCGCCGAAACTTTGGCGGAGTTCGGCGGCAGAAGCCAAGATCCCGGCGTTTTGACGGCCGTGACGCGCGCCGCGCTGGGACGGCTAATTGTCCAGAAAATCAGTGGCATGGAGAAAGAAATCCCGGTTCTGACCCTGGATCCGGACCTGGAACAGTTGTTGCAAAAAATACTGCAAACGGCCGGACAGGAAGGCGCCGGCATCGAACCGGGATTGGCGGAGCAGCTCCACAAATCCTTGGACGAGAAGGCGCAGAAACTGGAGATGGAAGGGCATCCCGCCATTTTGCTGGTGTCCTCGCCGGTACGGTCCTGGTTGGCGCGCTTCGTACGCCATTCGATTCCGGGGCTCAATGTTCTGGCGTACAACGAGATTCCGGAAGACCGGCAGGTCAGGGTGGTGGCCAGCATAGGCCAGCGCGGCTGAGCTGGCCGGTGTTGCTAGCAATGTTTTAGGGACGGCTCCGAAAGACTAAGGCATAGGCATGAAGATCAAACGATATTTCGCACCCGATATACGTCAGGCGATCCGCATGGTCCGCGAAGAGCAGGGGCCTGACGCCGTCATTTTATCCAACCGCAAAGTGGACGGCGGCGTAGAGATCGTTGCAGCCCGCGACTTCGACGAGCAACTGTTGTTGGACCGTGCGAAATCGGAGCCGCGCGGCGAACCGGCCGGCGCCGATCCGGAGCCTTTCGCGAAAGCCGAAACGGACACCAGGCGACGTGCCGAGGACGCCTTTCGCGAGGCTTTGGGCAAGAACTCGGTCGCGGCCGCAGCGGGTTCGGCGGCGGACGTGCGCAAGCCGGCTCCTCCAGTGTCGAGACGGGACGAACCGGCCCGCCCTGTGGTCGAAACCGCGCCTAGAAAGCGGGTTTCCCCGCCTCGGCAAGATCGTCCGGCCGCGGCAGTTGCTCCGCAGCCGGATCATCCCGTCAAGCCGAGCGTCGATGCCGATGCGCTGCAGGAGATGCAACGGGAGCTCAGACAGATGCGGCGCGTGATCGATGCCCATTTGAGCGAAACCGGATGGCAGGCTGCGGCAAGCCGAAACCCGACCCGACTGGATCTGCTGCGTCGTTTCAGCGCGCTCGGGTTCTCGAAGAAAATCAGCCTGGAGCTGGCCGAACGATTGGGCGGCGTCAACGATGCCGATGTCGCGTGGCAAGCCAGCCAACATGTCTTGGCGCGGCAGATTCCGCTCGCCGAAGACACTCTGCTCGACTACGGCGGCGTCGTCGCGCTGGTCGGGCCGACGGGGGTCGGGAAAACCACGACGATCGCGAAGCTGGCGGCCCGGTTCAGGCTCAAGCACGGCCCCCGGCAAATTGCGCTGATCACCACGGACAACTACCGCATCGGCGCCCATGAGCAGCTCGGCACCTACGGTCGCATTCTCGATGTGCCGGTTCGGGCCGCTTCCAGTATCGAGGATCTGCGTCAACTGCTGTCCGGTTTTTACGATAAGCGTCTGGTGCTCATCGATACCGCCGGCATAGGGCAGCGGGACCGGCGTCTGGCCGAGCAAGCCGCCTTGTTCAGCCGCGCCGAAATGCCCATCAAATCGTATCTGGTCATATCCGCGGCCAGCCAACTGCGCGTGATGCAAGAAGCGGTGGAAGCCTTCCGGGCCTTTTCCCCGGAAGCCTGCATTCTGACCAAACTGGACGAGACCGGCCAACTGGGCGCCGCGGTGTCCACCGTGGTGGAAAACCGGCTTCCCGTCGCCTTTGTGTGCGATGGACAGCAGGTTCCGGAAGACCTGCACGTCGCGAGAACTCATCTATTATTAAACCGGTGTTTCGCCGATCAGCCCGGTGCCGAGGCTGGCGGTGCCCCGATGCCTTCCTACGAAGACTGGATAGTCCATGCGAATGTTTGATACTGATCAGGCCGACGGAATTCGACGTATGGCACAGCCTAGGCCGGTGCGGGTCTTGGCGGTGAGCAGCGGCAAGGGTGGGGTTGGCAAGACCAATGTCGCCGTCAATCTCGGGGTAAGCCTATCCGAGCTTGGCCGGCAAGTGGTCCTGCTGGATGCCGATTTGGGGCTCGCGAATGTCGACGTGCTGTTAGGTTTGCAGCCGAAATTCAACTTGTCCCATGTCTTGAGCGGCGAGCGCACGCTGGACGAAATCCTGGTCGAAGGGCCGTCGGGCCTCAAGATCGTGCCGGCCTCGTCCGGCATTCAGCGCATGTCGGAGCTTACCTCCGCGGAACAGGCGGCCGTGATTCGCGCGTTCGGGGAGATGAACCAGGACATCGACGTACTGCTGGTGGATACCGCGGCGGGTATTTCGGGGGGCGTGGTCAATTTCGCACGCGCCTGCCAGGACATCATTCTGGTGGTGTGCGACGAGCCTACCTCGCTCACCGACGCCTATGCCTTCATCAAATTGTTGAACCGGGACTACGGGGTTCACCGGTTCCAGATCCTAGCCAACATGGTTCAGGACTTTCAGCAGGGCCAGGCTCTGTTCGGCAAACTGTGCCGGGTGACCGACCGTTATCTCGATGTGACCCTCAACTTCCTGGGCGCCGTACCTCGTGATGAGCAATTGAGAAAGGCGGTTCAAAGGCAAAATCCGGTGGTTGTCGCCTATCCGCACAGCAAAGCGGCACGCGCGTTTCGCGCCTTGGCCCTGAAAATGGACGCCCTGCCGATTTCCGGGCAAGCCAGCGGTCGGCTGGAGTTTTTCGTAGAGCGGATGATTCGGTACACCAGCGCGGCGGCCTTATGAACGGGATTGCCTTGTACGCTTCGGTACAGGCGCCCTGCGTGGACGCCGTCGTGGCACAACATGCGTCGCTGGTCAAACGGATCGCCTACCATCTCATGAGCCGGCTGCCGTCCAGCGTACAAGTGGAAGACTTGATCCAGGCCGGCATGGTGGGATTGCTGGAGGCGGCCCGCCAGTACGATCACAGTCAAGGCGCGAGCTTCGAAACCTATGCGGGGATTCGGATCCGCGGCGCCATGCTGGATGAGCTCAGGCGCTACGACTGGACGCCGCGCTCGGTGCATCGCAAGGCTCGCGATGTGGCGGAAGCGATGCGAGTCATCGAGGCGAGAACCGGCCGCGATGCCCGCGATGCGGAAGTCGCCGAGTATTTGGGGCTTTCGCTCTCCGAATACCATCAGGTTCTTCAGGATGCCCTGAGCAGTCGCGTTTTCAGCATCGAAGAGTTGCTGGAGGCCGGCGATTCGGCCTTGGACGGTTGTGCCGATTCGGCCGCGCCGCCGATCGAGGTGTTGACCCAATCCGGGTTTGCCGAGGCGCTGGCGGACGCCATCTCGGGGCTGCCCGAACGGGAGAAATTGGTGATTTCGCTCTATTACGAGGAGGAGCTCAACCTGCGGGAAATCGGCGAAGTGCTGGGGGTCAGCGAATCCCGAGTGTGTCAGATTCAAAGCCAAGCCATGTTGCGCCTTAGGGCGAGGATGCAGGGTTGGTTGGATACGGGGCAATCCGTCGAAGCCCGCCCAAAAGGAAGGCGCAAAGCCGTACAAGCCTGAGGCGCAGAGACCCCATAACTATAAAGACAATCAATTGAAACACGAGGTGAGCGTCCTTGAACAAGAACATGAAAATCCTGGTTGTGGATGACTTTTCCACCATGCGAAGGATCATCAGAAACCTGCTGCGGGAGCTTGGATTCAACAACATCTTCGAGGCCGATGACGGGCAGAGTGCTCTGCCCAAGCTGCAGTCGGGGGGGATCGATTTTCTGATCACCGATTGGAATATGCCCGGGATGACGGGGATCGATCTGCTGCGCGCGGTACGCGCCGATCCGAATCTCGCTCAGTTGCCGGTATTGATGGTGACCGCCGAAGCGAAGCGGGACCAGATCGTCGAGGCGGCCCAGGCCGGCGTAAACGGGTATGTCATCAAGCCGTTCACCGCGGCTACCCTGCAAGAGAAGATCGAAAAGATTTTCGAACGTCTGGAAGCCTGATCGAACCTTTGAGGGCGGCTAATGACTGACAAGCAACTGTCTGCCGACGGGCGGATCGAACAGGCTCGCGCACTTCTGGCAGCGTTGGAGCGCGGTGACGACGAGTCGGCCGACCGTATTCTCGATGAGATCGGGCGCGTCCGGGAAACCCTGATGTTTCAGGAAGTCGGCAAATTGACCCGGCAGCTCCACGATACGCTGGCGAATTTCGCCCTGGATGAAAAGATTGCCGATTTGACAGAGAAGGAAATCCCCGATGCCAAAGAGCGCCTCAACTACGTCATCACCATGACCGAGCAGGCAGCAAACACGACCTTGAACGCGGTCGAGTCCATCTTGCCGTTTGCCGAGAGTCTTCGCGAGCAGTCGAACGAACTGAGTGTCCAGTGGCAACGTTTCCGCCAACGGGAAATGCCTTATGAGGAATTCAAATCCCTAGCCCAAGACTTGGCGGAGTATTTCGACGTTTCCACGGCGCATTTGCAGACCATTCAGCACAGTCTCACCGAGGTGCTGATGGCGCAGGGGTTTCAAGACCTCACCGGCCAGATTATCCGGCGCGTGATCAAGCTCGTTCAGGATCTGGAGCACAGTCTGGTCGAATTGATCCGGATTTCGGGACGGCGCTTCAAACCTTCGGGCGAGAGCGTACCGGACGTCAAACCGCACGCATTGGGTCCTGCCGTTCCGGGTGTGGACCAGGATACGGTGCAGAATCAGGACGATGTGGACAGCTTATTGTCCAGTTTGGGTTTCTGAGGGTAAGGCGTCATGGCGATCGATCTCGACGACGAAATTGTTCAGGATTTCCTGATAGAAGCCGAGGAAATACTGGAAAAGCTCAATGCGCAGCTGGTTGAGCTCGAGCACTCACCGGACGATTACGATTTGTTGAATGCCATTTTTCGCGGCTTTCATACCGTCAAGGGCGGGGCGGGGTTTCTCAATCTGGTTGCGTTGGTCGATATTTGCCACAACGCCGAAGATGTATTCAACGTGCTTCGGCAAGGCGAGCGACGTGCCGATCCGGCTTTGATGGACGTCATCCTGGAGGTTTTGGACGTCGTCAATGCCATGTTTCGGGCCATCCGGTCCGGGCACGATCCCGAACCCGCCGATTCGCTGCTGATCGAGCGTCTGAAAGTTCTCGCCCAGCCGGACAACGATTCTGGTCCTATCTCTCAGGCTCCGGTGTTTGCGGAGTCCGAGGCTGTTCCGCCAGACGTTTTCAAGCCTGTTTCGTCCGCAATGAACGTTGTGGAACAGGCGCTTGCAGCGATGCTGGAACCCGCCCAAGACGATGCTGCGATCGAGATGGAATTCGAACAATCGCCGGATGCGGTGGAGGAGCCGAGCCGACCCTCGCCCGTTTCCTCGGCTGACGCGAAAAGACCGGTTTCGGATGACATTACCGAGGAAGAATTCGATCGCTTGCTCGACGAACTCCATGGCAAGGGCAAGCACGGCGGTGTGCCCGATGCCGCGGTGCTGAAGACTCCGGATGCCAAATCGGACGGCGAGATCACGGAGGAGGAATTCGAACGTTTGCTGGACGAACTCCACGGCAAGGGTAAACATGCCGGCCTGCCGAGCGCCGGGGCTCCCGAGGCACCGAACCCCGCAACGGGAAGCGATGATATTACGGAGGATGAATTCGAGAAACTGCTGGACGAGCTCCATGGCAAAGGCAGGCATGGCGGCGTGCCGAAGCAGGAGATAACGCGTCCAGCCGTCATGTCTCCGGCTTCGACGGATGGGCATCGCCCGACGCGGGAACCTGCCAAGGCGACCAAACCGCCGCTGGCCTCGGCGGTCGAAACCACGGTCCGCGTCGATACCCAACGTCTCGACGAGATTATGAATATGGTGGGCGAGCTGGTCTTGGTTCGCAACCGCTTTCAGACCCTAAAGACCGGGCTCAACGACGAAGAGATCGCCAAGGCCGTCGCCAATCTGGACGTGGTGACCTCGGATCTGCAGCTGTCGGTGATGAAGACGCGCATGCAGCCCATCAAGAAGGTATTCGGCCGTTTTCCGCGCGTGGTGCGGGATTTGGCCAGAAGTCTCAACAAGGAAGTGCAGCTCGAGCTTCGCGGCGAAGAAACCGATCTCGACAAAAATCTCGTCGAAGCCTTGGCCGATCCCTTGGTGCATCTGGTGCGCAATGCGGTCGATCACGGCATCGAGACCCCCGAGGCGCGGATCGCAGCCGGCAAGCCGCGCGAGGGTTTGGTCGTTTTGACCGCATCTCAGGAGGGCAATCATATCGAATTGACCATCGAGGACGACGGCAAAGGCATGGATCCGGACGTGCTCCGGCGCAAGGCCGTGGAAAAGGGTTTGATGGATGAGGAAAGCGCCGCACGCATGGACGACAAAGACTGTTACAACTTGATTTTCATGCCCGGCTTTTCCACCAAATCGGAGATTTCCGATATCTCCGGTCGAGGCGTCGGCATGGATGTGGTCAAGACCCGGATTGCTCAGATGAACGGCTCGGTTTCCATCGATTCGATCAAAGGGAAGGGCAGCCGCATCACCATCAAATTGCCGCTGACTTTGGCCATCATGCCGACCTTGATGGTCAAGTTGAACAATCAACCCTTCGCTCTTCCATTGGCGAACGTTGTCGAAATCCTCGACCTCGATCTCAAGAAGTCCAATACGGTCGACGGGCAATTGGTCGTGCTGGTCCGGCAGCGGGCGTTGCCGTTGTTTTATCTCAAGGAATGGCTGATTCCGAGCTATCGGCACAATAGAAAGCACGATGAGGAATCTGGCCATGTGGTGGTGGTGAATGTCGGCGGGCGGCACATAGGCTTTGTGGTCGATCATCTGGTCGGGCAGGAAGAGGTGGTCATCAAACCTTTGGGGGCGAAGCTTGAGGGAGTCGCGGGAATGGCCGGCGCCACGATTACCGGCGATGGCAAGATCGCCCTCATTCTGGATGTGCCTGGTTTGATGAAACGGTACGCGCCTTTGCGTTAAACATAGAGCAGCTGAGAGGTTTTCATGACAATCCGGGTTTTGGTGGTGGATGATTCGGGCTTTATACGCCGCAGACTGACCGAAATCCTCAGTGCCGATGGCGATATGGAAGTCGTGGGAAGTGCCGCTAATGGTGCCGAGGCCGTTCAAAAAGCGGCATCCCTGAACCCGGACGTCATTACCATGGACGTGGATATGCCGGTAATGGACGGTATTACTGCGGTACGCCAGATCATGAGAGATCAGCCGACCCCCATTCTGATGTTTTCCTCGTCCACTAAGGCGGGCGCCAAAGCGACATTGGACGCTCTCGAAGCCGGCGCAATGGATTTCATGCCCAAACAGTTGCAGGAAATCAGCGGAGATCAAGACTTGGCCAAGCGCATCTTGCGGCGTCGCGTTCGCGATTTGGCCGAGCATGCAGGGAGGCTGAGGCGGCCTTCCCGGTTGTCGAGGACTGTCGCCGCTCCATCACCGGTGGCAAGACCTGCGGTCGCCAAGTCGCAAATTCGGGATTGCCGTTTACTCGTCATCGCCGCCTCTACCGGCGGCCCGGTGGCTATCCAGAAGATTCTGACGCAGATTCCGGAAACCGCTTCGATTCCCATCCTATTGGTCCAGCACATGCCGGGAAATTTCACCGGTAGCTTTGCCGAGCGGCTGGATCAACTTTGCCGGATTCGGGTCAAGGAAGCTCAAAACGGCGACGAACTGCGACCGGGGGGCGCTCTTCTGGCGCCTGGTGGCTTTCAGTTGGAGTTGAGCGAACACGGGGCGCGGAAGACGGTCGTCGTTCGGGAGAGCGGAAGCGGGGAGCATTTCCGTCCCAGTGCCGATGTGACGTTCAGTTCCATAGCCAAAACCATGCCTGGCAAGGTCCTTGCTATCGTGCTGACCGGTATGGGATCGGACGGGAAATTGGGGGCGGAAAAATTGAAAGCCAAAGGCGCGGTCATCTGGGCTCAAAATGAGCAGAGTTGCGTCGTTTACGGCATGCCGAAAGCGATCGTAGACGCTAACCTGGCCGACTGCATCTACGACCTCGATGAAATGGCCAGCGAGCTGAAGAATCTTTAGGCATGGACCCTTTAAGCATTATCGGAGTCCTGCTAGGGCTTGCCGCCGTTCTCGGCGGCAACTGGCTCGAGGGTGGACATATCAACTCACTGCTGAACGGCCCGGCTATCGTGATCGTGTTCGGCGGTACGCTGGGGGCAACCATGCTGCAGACGCCGCCAGCGGCGTTTTTCTATGCCGTCAAAACGCTCAAGTGGGTTTTCATCGTGCCGCCCTTGGACCATAAGGAACAAATCAAGAAAATCGTCGGTTGGAGCGCATTGGCGCGGCGGGAAGGCTTGCTCGGATTGGAAACCTTCATCAGCGGCGAGAAGGAACCCTTGGCGAAAAAAGGGCTTCAGCTGTTGGTCGACGGTAACGAACCCGAGGCGATAAGGAACAGCTTGGAAGTGGAAATATACGCTCGGCAACAGCGAGATTTGGGGGCGGCCAAGGTGTACGAAGCTATGGGAGGCTACGCGCCGACCGTCGGAATCATCGGTGCGGTCATGGGATTGATTCACGTCATGCAGAACTTGTCGGATCCCAGCAAACTGGGGAGCGGCATTGCAACGGCGTTCGTGGCGACGATCTATGGTGTCGGTCTCGCCAATTTGATCGTTCTTCCTATCGCCAACAAACTGAAATCCCGGGCACAGGCCAATAACCAGGCACGCGAACTGATTCTCGAAGGCATCATCTCGATCGCAGAAGGCGAGAACCCGCGGAACATCGAAATGAAACTGACCGGTTTCCTCGACGGGTGACTATGGCACGGCGGAAGCATTCGGAAGAAGAGCATGTGAACCTGGAGCGCTGGCTGGTTTCCTATGCCGATTTCATCACACTTTTGTTTGCGTTTTTCGTCGTCATGTATGCGATTTCTTCGGTCAACGAAGGCAAATATCGGGTGTTGTCGGAGTCGCTTTCCGAGGTATTTAAAGAGCCGCAGAAGGATCATAACCTGGGGGCTACGCTGGAGCCGATCCAAATCGGCCAGCTGAAGAAAGGTCAAGACCTTTTGGGCGAACTCGCGACATCGGACGGCTCGGCCTCGTCTGAGGCCATGACCGGGGCGGCGGCTGAGGATCTGGATGCGGAACGCGCTGAACTGGAGAGCCTGGCGGATCAGGTCGAAACGGCCCTGTCGCCATACATTCAGGACGATTTGGTTGCCGTCAAACGCCATGAGCTGTGGGTGGAGGTCGAAATGAAGAGCGGAATGTTTTTCTCGAGTGGCAAAGCCGATCTTTCGAAGGAATCGCTGCCGGCACTTTACAGAATGTCCGAAATTTTCCGCGGAATCGATAACACCATTCATGTCGAGGGCCATACCGATAATGTGCCGATCAATACCCCCGAATTTCCCTCGAATTGGGCTTTGTCTTCCGCCCGTGCCGCGGTCGTGGTCAACCAATTGATGAGTAACGGCATCGATCCGCGCCGGATGGCGGCGATTGGCTACGGTGAACATCATCCTATTGCCGATAATCGGACGGAGGAAGGCCGCTATCAAAATCGGCGAGTGGTGATCGTCCTGATGTCTCGCGGAGCGGCTCGTTACAAGCTTTCTTCCGGTGACCGAATCGAGGAACTCGGCACCTCGCAAAAACCGATCTCTGCGGGGGCGCCTATCACTCCGACGGGGGTTACGAAGCCATGAGAGTCTGGGCCGTATCCAACCAGAAAGGCGGTGTCGGTAAGACCACCACCGTTGTTACTTTGGGAGGAATTTTGGCCTCTCGGGGGTACCGTACTCTTTTGATAGATCTTGATCCTCACGGTTCGCTGACCAGCTATTTCAGGATGAACCCGGATCAAATCGATGTCAGCGTCTATAACTTGTTTCAGGATGCGATTGCCAAGAAAAAGCTGCTTCCTGACCCATACATCGCTCCCACGGGATTCGAGGGACTTTCAGTGCTGCCGGCCTCTACCGCGATCGCGACCGTCGAGCGGCAGGGTGGGGCCGGCGGTATGGGCCTGGTGATTGCCAATAGTCTATCGGTCGTACGCAAACAGTATGATTTCGTGCTGATCGATAGCCCACCCATGCTGGGGGTGCTGATGGTTAACGCGCTTGCTGCGTGCGGACATTTGTTCATTCCGGTGTTGTCCGAGTTTCTCGCGCTCAAGGGTTTGGAACGTATGCTCCATACTCTCGAAATGATCGGAAAATCCCGGAAATCGCAGTTGGATTACACGATTATCCCCACCTTGTTCGATCGGCGTACCCGTGCGTCGATACAGACTCTTAAGGTGATGCGCGAACGTTATGGCGATCGGGTCTGGGGTTCCGTAATTCCGGTCGATACCCAGGTGCGGGAAGCGAGCGACGCCGGAATTCCGCTGTCTCATTACATGCCTAAATCCAAAGCCGTCATGGCCTACACCGAACTGCTCGAACAGATGTTGTCGCAAGATCAATCATGCCGGGTTGAGGCGGTTTTGGCGACCGCATGAAAACCGCTAGCCTCGGGCAAATCACAAACGGGTGGCAGGAGCAGGTACTTGTTCTTTACCTGCGGAACCTACTGAATCAAGCCTACGGCCAACCGGAAGTATTATTCACCGAGCGGACGGATTCCAATTCGATAACGGCACCGCAGCTCGGCCAGTCTGCTCCTCCGGCTGTACCTGACTGGGTGCAATCGGAATTTCAAGTCGTTTACTTTCGGATCGGTCACCTGGTTCTCGCCGCTCCTTTATCCGAAGTAAGAAGAATCGAACGTCTCGACGATTCGATGCGAGTGACGGTCTTGCCGGGAAAACCCGATTGGTTTCAAGGATTGACTAAATGTCAGGGTGAGATTATTCAACTGGCGGACACGGGGCTCCTCATAGGCGGCAAGCGTCCAATGTCCGCAGGTGACTCCTGCCGCCATGTCCTATTGCTCAATAAAGGACGATGGGGACTGGTGTGCGGCGAGATCGTTGATATGGTCCGACTGCGCCGGAGCGATGTCCGCTGGCGCGTAAACCGATCGCAACGAGCGTGGGCGGCCGGTACCATTATCGATCGGTTATGCGTGTTGGTGGATCCGCACTGCCTGATTCCGGTCGGTCGATCCAAAGATATGAGAGTTTTACGAAAATGCTAGACACGAGAGGATGATATGAGCGAAGCGCTGGCAAAACGCAGCGACCCGGTGAATCAGTGGGTCACGTTCCGTTTGGGCGAAGAAACCTATGGCATCAATGTGATGCAGGTGCAGGAGGTGCTGCGTGTTACCGAAATCGCGCCGGTTCCGGGAGCGCCGGATTATGTGGTGGGTATTATCAATTTGCGCGGAAATGTCGTTACGGTCATCGATACCCGGAGGCGTTTCGGGCTGTTTCCCAAAGAACCGGACGACGCATCGAGAATCGTTATTATCGAAGCAGAAGATCAGGTCATCGGCATTTTGGTCGATAGTGTCGCTGAGGTCGTCGAACTGAGAGCCTCCGAAATTGAGTCGGCCCCCAGCGTCGGCAACGAAGAAAGTGCCCGATATATTCAGGGCGTGACGAGTCATAACGGCGAGCTGTTGATTCTGGTCGACTTGAATCAGTTTTTGAATGACGAAGACAAGGCCGAGCTCGATCTGTTTTAATTCCTCCGCTTGGAGTAGGTCTTTGGAGGCGGCGAAAAAAGATTATGGTTGAGATTCATCCTGTCGAACACATGAGGCCTTTGCCGGTTGTGGAAAAGGTCGAGCGGGACGAACGCCGAAAACAGCAACAACCCGATTTGCAAAAAGGGAGAAAAACGGCGCCCACGAATAATGATGATTCGCCTTCCCATATCGATGAATACGCCTGATGGCCTGGCATTTTTCACACTTTGTCCTAGTTGGGCTGATGGTCGTGTTATCGATGGGAATGCTCATGCTCATGTGGGCTTACCTGACCCTTAGACGCGATTATGCAACGCTAACCGCGCGGCTCGCTCAGCAGCAAAATGATTTGATCGGCCTGTCTGCGGCCGCCGTGCAGGTAGATCGGCGTGTGCTGGACCAAGAACGACGGCTTCGAGAGTGCGACGAGAAAGTGGCGTCGCTATCCTCGCAGGATACTGGGTATCAATCTTATCGTGCTGCAATCGAAAGGCTTAAGGACGGCGTCGCGCCTCAGGAGCTGGTATCGCAGTTGGGTCTTTCCCTGTCCGAGGCCAACTTGCTGGCGCATCTTTATGCTGAGCGACAGGGTCGATAGATCGAATCCGTTGTCGAGAACGATTCTAATGCTTCTGAATCGAATACCAGGAGCTCGATTCGAAGATTAGGGTGTTGCTTAGACGCAAAAACGTAGCGCGATCGCAACTAAGCTTAGCGTTCCGTTTGGAGTTTTATGGTATAGTCGCGGCGATTTCGATTTCGGACTTATGGGAAAGACAATGTTTCTTCAATTTTTCCTGGGATTATTTTTAATTGCTTTATCTCCGTTGTCTGTTGCAGCGGAGGCCGCCCCGGACGCAAAAAAAACCGTAGACTTGCTCAATAACACGTTAATCGACGTAATGAAGGAGGCCAAACAATTGGGATATCAAGGACGGTATAAAAAACTCGAGCCGGTGGTCAAGCAGGTGTTCGAGTTCGAGGCCGTTTCACAGATTGCTCTTGGTAATCATTGGAAGAAGCTGGACAAGCAACAGAAAACGGCTTTTATAGAGAAGTTGACCGATCTTAGCATTGCTACCTACGCCGCTCAGTTCAATGGCTACTCGGGAGAGGAGTTCAAATACGATTCCGCTCAAGATATGAAGAGCGATCGTATGCTGCTGCGCTACTTTCTTACCTCGCCGAATGAAAAACCCATTAAATTCGAATATATCGTGAATCAATTCAATGGACAGTGGCGTATCATCAACATTGTCGTCGATGGCATCAGCGATTTGGCGCTCAAGAAAGCGCAATATACCAGCGTCATCGACCGCGAGGGATTTGACAGTCTTCTGAACAAGCTATCCCAGAAGATCGCCGATTACGAGAGTAGCAATTCCACCTCCGGATAAAAAAAGGGCGCCACTGGCGCCCTTTAATTTTTAATGGTTCGGTTTCAGAACAACGGTTCGCGATAGAACAGCAATATATTGCCGATCAGAAACATCGCCAGGATGGATACAAAACCGGCGATTTTTCCGTCCAAATACCCACCGTAACTCCCGTCAGTTTCCGCCAAGCGAAGTTCCAGCCAGCGTCCGCTGGCCATGATCACGGCTAGGAGCCCCATTGCGGTGTGTGTCGACTGAATGAGGTATTCGCTTTTCAGCTCGAACTCCGCATGAGCATGGGTGAGCAGTAAAACGCCCCCGAACGCGCACAATATTGGGAACAGGTAACGTAATTGGTCGGCGTGACGATTGGTGCGCGCGCGCATCTCCATGACGCCTAATGCGAAAGCTAGAAGGGTAGCGATACGATGCTGGAACACCTCGCCGTTGCCGAAGGTGCTTTCCCAGAAACCGATGGGGCCCAAGGGCCAAGTCTCGGCATCGCTACGGAAGAATAGAAAAATGCTCAGTCCTACGAAACCCAGTGGCCAATATCGGGCCCATTCGAACCGCCTGATATAGGAAAACATAGCGATCAACCCCATGAGGGTGAGGAAGACGCCGGACACATTATGATTGTAATCCGACCATTCCGTAGCCGCGGGTGAGGGAATCTTGTCAACCACCGCCACGCGCCCCGGTTCTCCGGCCAGGAGTTGCTCGTGTGTGGGCGACGTGAGACGAGGCATGCGCGGGGTGAACATCTCAGCAACTTCGGAGACGGTCGCAGATAGTTCCTTGATGTCTACGGAAGGCGGCTGCGACGACAAAGTGGCGGCGATGAAAAGCACGCCTACCAGTATGAAGGTCTCGGCCTCGATGTAATGCGGGACCTTACGATCCAGTCCCTCGGTTTGGCGCTGTCTTAACCACAGCCGGCCGGCGCGATGATTCAGATAGGCGAAGCTGAGCGCGACCATGAGAAGGATGACTTTGGTGACGACCAGGCTGCCGTAACCGGTGCCGAAAAGACCGTCCCAGTTGCCGACGTAAGTCCAGGCCAGCGGAAGTCCGGTCAACAGGAGAACGACGACGGAACTGACGCCAAGCAGCGCAAAACGGGTGATGGCGATCGGCCATAGCGCTTTCGCTTCTTGCGATTGCCGGCTCATGTGCCAAAGCGACAGGAGTTGCGCAACACCCCCGAACCACACGGCCGCCGCAAATTGATGGAGCACGGTCATGGTCATGAGCTGTTCCCGGTTTTCGAAGCGACCCACGCCATGCACCAGCCACGCGCCGGCAATCACCAAGGGAATGCTTAAAATCGCGGCGAGATTCCATGAAAATGGCTTGTGCGGTGTTCGAAGCAACTGGCTGGCGACGAGGATCAGCCCTAAGGACAGCAGGAAACGAATCAAACCGGCCTGGAACTGAAGAGTGCCCATATAAGCGTCGGCCGGAAATTCGCCCAAGACCGATGCCAGAACCACTGCCTTGATGATCAATTTGAGTCCCTGGGTGATGGCGAGGGCAACCGCGCCGGCGCGCAGCAAGCCGACGGCCCGACAGACTATGGATTCGTGAGCGGCGAATCCGGACGACCATATCCTGAGGATAAAGGCGCTCCAGAGCATGCTCCCCACAACTAGCGCGTAGCTGATCAGAATCAGTCCGCCGAGGAAATCATCGATGAAATTGGCCAAACCTTGCATGTACATAAAAGTCACCGCGGCTCAGAGACGTGGAAACGAATGACATTCTCCGTGAAGTGTCCATCTGCAGCGAAGACCTTGTATTTCAGGGCATATTCGCCCGGAGCGAGAGCGGGCACCTGAATGCGCATCTCGCCCTGTTTCTTTCCTTTTTCGATTTGTACCGGGTGGTAGATATCGCCTTTGCTGACCAGAAAGACCCGCGACAAGGGCAATTCCACATTGGAATTGAAAAAAAGCACTACCGTCGTGGCGTGATTCGCCTGAATCGGGTTTTGGGTCAAGGAGGACTCGGTGACGACGGCGTGTGCCCAAAGTCGCTCGCCGTAAGCCAGAAGCAAGCAAATGGAGAACAGCAGGAGGACGAATTTATTGCTGCGGAATACGATTGGTTGATGCATAGTGCGTGCCGGTTGTGGTCGTGGAGGAGGAAATCAGCCCGCCTTGGATTTAAGGGCATGGCTGGTAAGGTTTTTCCCAAGGTCCCAAATAGCCCCCGGAACTTTGTGGCAATCGGCGATCACATCATCCAGAGCAGTCAGGATCCACTGCGTATCTTTTTCGGTGATCACCAAAGGAGGTAAAAACTTCACCACGTTCATGCCGTGCCCAGCGACTTGACTCAAGATGCGATGGTTCTTGAATAGCGGGATCGTAATCATTTGGCTGAACAGCCCTTTATTAGCGGTTTCCAGCAGGTTCCAAGCGGCCTTTAGCGAGAAGCTCTTGGGCGAGCCGAATTCCAAAGCGATCATCAACCCCTTGCCGCGGGCTTCCTGAAACAACTCGTACTTGTCGACCAGAGTCCGCATTCCGGTCAGAAGCTCTTCCCCGAGACATGCGGCGTTTTCCACCAGCTTTTCGTCGTCGATGACCTTGAGCGCAGCCAATCCGGCCGCCATCGCCATATTGTTCTTGGAGAAGGTTGAACCATGGACCACAGCGCGATCCATACGGCTGAAGACAGCGTCCATGATGCTCTTGGTCATCGCTACGGCGCCCACCGGGATGAATCCCCCGGACAGGGCCTTCGCCATCAGAATCATATCGGGCTTCACCCCCCAATGTTCGATAGCCCAGAACTTACCGGTGCGGCCGATGCCGGTTTGAATCTCGTCCGCAACGAAAAGGGTTCCGTATTTGGCGCACAAGCGAGCCGCCTCGGGGAGATAATCATCGCTCGGCAAATTGACGCCTTTGCCCTGAATCGGCTCGACGATGAAGGCTGCGACATCCTTGTTGCGCAAGGCCAATTCCAAGGCCTCGATATCGTTGAACGGGATGGCGATACATTCGGATAACAAAGGACCGAAACCTTCACGGAAGACTCTTTCGCCGTTCAGGGAAAGCGCGCCCATGGTCAGGCCGTGGAATCCATGGTCGCAGTAGACGATTTTTTCCCGCTTGGTGGTGTAGCGGCTGAATTTGATCGCTGCTTCGACAGCCTCCGCGCCCGAGTTGCAAAAGAACATCTTGCTGAGATTATCGGGACAACGGTTCAGAATTTGTTCCGCAAGAAGACCGCTCAGCACGGATACGTCCATCTGCACCATATCGGGCAATTCGCTTTGCAGGACGTCCTGAAGGGCTTGAATGATCTCGGGATGATTGCGGCCGAGCGCGAATACGCCGAAGCCGCTCAAAAGATCCAAGTACTCGTTGTTTTGGTCATCGTAAAGATATGGGCCATGGGCTTTCGTGTAGACGCGGTCATAGCCGATGGCCTTGAGCACCCGGACCATTTGGGTATTCAGATAGTTTTCGTGCAGCTCGAAGTTCTTGCCGCGATGGGTGGCCAGCAAATCCGCAATGTAGGTGGACATCAAAACCTCGGGAGTTATCTAGGACTAAAAGGACGCTCGAATTTTACATAGATCAACGGCGGTGGGAGACCCTCAGCGTACTGAAGGCGGGCAGTACGACCAGGGCGCAGATCAGAGTGAGCAGGAGGCCGATCGTCAGGATCATGCCCATGCTGGCGGTGCCCTGATGGGTGGTAAAGGACAGGCTGCCGAAGCTGAACACGGTCGTCAGCGAGCCGTAGAATATCCCTTGCGCTTCGCTCGTGCTGAGCAGGTTTTCGCCGCTCGAATGCAAGTAGTGGAGACGGTGCACCATATGGATGCCGTTATCGACTCCGAGACCGAAAAGCAAGGGCAGGGCGATGATATTGGCGAAGTTGAACGGGATATCGAACAGCACCGTCGAGGCGGCGGTAAACAAGGATGCTAGCAGCAGCGGCAGCAGCACCAACAGTGTGTCTTTCAGGTTTCTTAGGATCAGCAGTAACAGGACCGTGGTGGCGACGAAGGCGATCCCGAACGCCTGTTGAAAGGCATTGATAGCCTCATTCATGGATTCGAGATAAGCGACCGGCACATCGGTTACGTTTTTGTCGACTTTTTGCGCTTCAAGAATGAACTCACGCAAATTCTCGAGATCGTTCAAGTTTTTGTTCGGGAAGATTTGCACACGATACAGTCCATCGGCGCTGATCCACCGGCTTTTCAGATCGTCAGGCAGAGTCTCCATGGAGATCGGACGAGCCTGAAGGCTTTCGCGAAGATTGGCGATGGTTGCGGGGAGCGGACCCAAAATGCTGTCCTGAAGCTTGGCGAGTATGGCTTGACGCGTGCCTTCGTCGGCAGTTTCAAGGCGGGCGCGCAACTGGATCAAGGCTTCGTCCAACGCTTTGATCACGCCGTTTTCACCTGCCGCAGCACGTTCTTGCAACACCTGATGAAATTTCTCGATTGTCCCGGGATCGACATTTTCTCGAGAGGGTGGAGGGAAGCTGTCGAGTTGGGGCCCCATGATGAGCGACAGATCGCTGATAATCGCGAGCTTTTCGTCTTGGTTCTCGGGAATGAAGTCGAGGATGCTGACAGCCTTGTCGACGGTTGGCAAGGCTTCGAATTGGGCTTTCTTCGCTTTGACCTCGGCTTCGCTCCGTGCCAAGGAGGCCAGGGTCATGGGGGAGGTATCTTCGAACTGCAGCAGATATTTAAAAGTCTTGACCGATTCCGTATTGGGATCCCGCAGGTTGATTGGATTAAAGTCCACGGTGATGTCACAGAGCAGACCTACGGCGATCAAGCCCAGAAGGATAGTCGTTACGCGGATCGGCCGTGCATAGCGGATCGGCCAGTTAGAGACCAGGAACGAGGAGCCTTTCTTCTCCTTGCTCGAACGTCTTGGCTTCAACGGCATGATCTTCAATAGCGCCGGCAATATGGTGAACGTCGTCGCTAGCGCGATAAACATGCTGGTGCCGGCAATAATGCCGAGTTCCGCGACTCCCGAGTAGTTGGTGGGGATGAAGGCATAGAGGCCGGTTGCCGCGGTGAAAGCGCATAGAACGAGTGACGAGCCGGTGGATGTCAAGGTATCGCGCAAGGCTTCCCGCTGAGACAGCCCGCGCAGGACTAATTCCCGATAACGCAGGCAGAAATGGGACGAATACGCATCGCCCATGCCGATGAACAGAACGGCGAAGCCGATGGAGATCAGGTTGAGTTGGCCGATGGCGACGGTAGCGAAGCCCAGCGAGAAAATCAATCCCATGGTCAGCGCGACGAAGGTGGCGAACATCAGCTTGAGAGAACGGTAAGCGATCCATAGCGTAGCGGAAACCAGGATGAGGGATGCAATGCTGGCAATCGAAACGCCGGTGCCGACAGTCAGCATTTCCTCATGCTCCAGCACCACCTCGCCGGTTTTTCGAACCCGCACATCGGCAAGATCGCCTTGCAGTACCTCCGTCAAAACCTTATCTATAGCCCCGATCGTTTTTTCGGCAGGCAGTAATTCATCAAAATTGAGGACCGGCGAGATGGTAATAAAGCGTTTGGTGACTCCGAGTCCCTCGTCTCGGGTGAGCATCAATTGCTGCCAAGAGAGCCGGTAAGGTTTACCTTCGCTGGTGGCGACGACCGCCTCGCGAATTTTCTCGAGCAAAGGATTCAGTTCGATTTCGAAGCCTTCTTCCGAAGCCTTCAGGGCCTCGCCCAGGATATCGAGGAGACCGCCAAGAGTGTTGTTTTCCGAAATACGGCCTATGAAAGGTTGAGCATTGGCGAGTTGGGCGGACAAATCCTCCAATTCGTCCAAATCCAGATATAACAGTCCGTTTCGAGCGAAAAATTCGCCTTCGTCCGGAATGTGAACCGATTTGATGTCGGTCGAATTCTGTCTGAGCTTTTCACCGATCAGTTTGACTGCCTCGGAGGTTTCCTCCGGTGTTTTGCCTTCGACCAGGAGAATGATGGTGCTGACATCTTGAGGGAATGCTTTTTCCAGCGTGATGCGGTTCTGCTGGAACGGCAGTTCCGTGGAAATCATGTCCGCCGTGTTCGTATCGAACTTCAGGTTGTCCATGGTGTACCGGAGCGTAAACCCGGAGGCGATCAAGAACAGCAAGACGACTAGCCATGGCCGGTTGAGGAAATTCTCTTCCCACCAGTGGATGACGCGAATAAAAAGGTGCTCGGCGGTTCTGCTCATCGGCGTTTTGGTTGCGAGAATTAACCGTCGGCGGACGGCGTAAGAGAGAAATCGGTTCCCAGGAGATGCACTGCTCGGCGAAGTGTATTTGTCGCGGCGTAAAAGGCCTTGCCTAATCGGGCTAGGGCAAGGAATTCGGCAGGATGGGCCAAGGCATATCTTAGGAGCATTGGAAGGTTGACGTCGCCGCGTTCATCTACGGCGACGGTCACGGAGTTGGGAAGATTCATGCATGCCGGATCGGCGATCGCCCGAACCGCGAGAAAAGGTAAGCCTTGGACTTTGGCGACCGATGCTACGGCAGCGCTTTCCATATCGACTGCAACGGCGCCTTTTGCGACATGGAGTTGTTGTTTTTCTGCCGAACTCGCTACGACTTCAGGGCTTCCCAACAGAAGACCGGTTGTGATGCGCAGCATTGGGGTGAGGGCATGCTGAACGCGTTCGTGCCACTCGGGACAGACGGCATGCTCGATGCCATCTAGCGTCATAATTCGATCGGGCAATACTAGATCGCCTGCATTCAAAGAATGATCGAGGGCCGCGGCACAGCCCCAGCTTATCAGAGCCTCGACTTTATGTTCGAGTAGTCGGGATGTGGCAATTTGTGCATGATTCGGGCCGGCGCCGGAGACGATTAAGTGATGCCCCGCCGGCAGTTCCAGCAGGTCGTCGAAACCGACCCGCTGCCGGACGAGCGTACGGGCCTCGGCCGGCAGCGCGACTACGAATCCGATGGACTTCACGCCGTGCCGTAGCGCTCGTTACGATAACGCGCCAGCGCCCAGAGCGGAAAGAATTTATCGTAGCCGTGGTACTTGAGATAGAAGACCCGCGGAAAGCCCGGTGCGGTGAAGCAATCGTCTTTCCAGAAACCATCGGCATTTTGCGTTCTGACGAGGTAATCGATACCGGCCATAACTTCCGGCGAATCGGTATCGCCCGCGGCCATCAGCGCGAGTAACGCCAATCCGGTCTGAAAGGCCGTGCTGGTATGAAAACGGCCCCGGCGTTCCGGGCTCGTGTCGTGATAAGTGAAGTTGTCCTCGCCCCAGCCGCCGTCCGGGCGTTGTACGCTTTTAAGCCAGGCGATGGCTTTTTGTATGCTGGGATCGGTCTTGGGAATGCCCGCAGCTTCAAAGCCTACGAGTACCGACCAGGTACCGTAGATGTAATTGGTGCCCCAGCGTCCGAACCACGAACCATCGGCTTCCTGTTCTTTTCTGAGATATTCGATTGTACGATCCAGCACCGGTTTGAGATCCGGCCGTTGTTCTAGCATCTTGCCCAAGAACATCGCGCAGCGCCCGCTCACGTCGGCGGTGGGGGGATCGAGCAGGGCCCCATGATCTGCGAACGGTATGTGATTCAGATAATAATGCGTGTTGTTCGCATCGAATGCGCCAAACCCGCCGTTATCGGATTGCATGCCGGCAATCCAGTTGGTGGCGCGGCGAATGTTCTCGTCGAACTCATGGGCGTCGGCTTGCGCCAGGGCTTGGGCGACTACCGCGCTGTCATCCACGTCGGGGTAATAGGTGTTCTCGAACTGGAAAGCCCAGCCGCCACCTTCCAGCTTGGGCCGGTTGATGCGCCAGTCGCCGGGTTCGTCGGTAAGCTGTTTGCTCGCCAGCCAGCGGAGCCCGCTAATTAAAGCCTTATCGATCTGCGGATCTTTTTCAAACTTGTTGACTTCCTGCAATGCTAGGCCGGATAGCCCTGTGTCCCAAATCGGCGATACGCACGGTTGGCAATAAGCACTATCTTCGCCGATGACGAGCAGGCGTTCGATAGACTCTTTGGCAATCCGGCGGTTCTCATCCTCTGGAGGAATGCCCAAACAGTCCATGGCCTCATACGCATTCACCATGGCGGGAAAGATGGCGCCCAAGCCGTCTACTCCGTTCAGGCGTGCCATAAACCAGTCGCGTGCTTTCTCGGTGGCTTTTCGCCGCATCGCTTTTGGGATGAGCGGCTCCATGACGCGGCCCAGACGTTCTAGTGCCAGAATGCTTTTCCCTAGAGGTGTCTTTACATGGCTGAAATACCCTTTTTCCTTTTTGGGGTCGATGGTGAAGAGTTCGCGAACGCCGATCTTTTTGGGATTGCGTGCTTTCACCTTATAGCTGCACAGGATGAACAAAGGAACCATCACCGTGCGCGACCAGTAAGACACCTTGTCCAGGTGAAACGGAAACCAGCGGGGCAACAGCATGATCTCCACCGGGATAAAAGGCACGGCCCGCCATGGAACCTGCTCAAACATAGCCAGCATGATGCGAGTGAAGACGTTGGCGCGCGCTGCACCGCCCTGGGCCAAAATCCATTCTCGGGCTTTTTCCATATGTGGGGCGTCGATGTCGTCGCCAGCCAGTTTCAGCGCGTAATAAGCTTTTACGGTACAGCTGATGTCGCCGGCACCTCCGAGGAATAGCGGATAGCTGCCGTCTTCTTGCTGATGAGCGCGCAGGTAGTTGGCAATCTTAGTTTGCAGCGCCGCGTCGATCTCGTCCATGTAGTGCATCATCAGGATGTACTCGGCCGGAATCGTGCAGTCGGCTTCGAGTTCGAACACCCAATAACCGGCTTCGTGTTGCAATTCCAGCAATTCCTCTTTGGCGCGCCGGATAGCGTTATCCAGAGGCGACTCGTTATAGGATTGGAGGAAAGCTGTATCGAGAGCGGAAAATGCGGTCGCTTCTTTCAGCATGAGCAAGGAATCCCCTGTTTGTAGTTGGCTTCTCACGTGTCGGTACGGTGACCGAAGGCCAGAATCTGACGGCTGCTGCGCGGCAAGCCGGATCCTGCCAGGTGAAATACGGCGTTGAGCAGGACATCGCTCGAACGCAGCAGGCGGCTTGTGAGAACGGTCGCTTTTACTGCCCGGCGTGTAATCTTGACTTGCGATGAGGCGCTGAAATAAGGGTTCTTGTTGATTTTGCGCAGGGTCAACACCGCCATCCCGAGAGCCCATAGACAAAACTCCCGGAGTCCCTTCTCATGGGAGGGTATATATAACGTATAGGCAAGTGCATTCCTTAGGTGTCCGTGAGCAATCCCGATCAGTTGCCTAAATCCCTCGCAGAATTTAGGGTTGTTATGATTCGGTTTAAGCTCGCGCAAATCGAATCCGTATTGGTCGAAAATGTCGCGTGGCAGCCAGCAAACGCCGCGAGCATGGTCATCCCAAAGGTCCTTGAGAATATTGGTCATCTGCAGGCCTTGGCCGAAGGATACCGCCAGCTTCATCATATCGTCGCGATGAGCGGCAATTTCGGGCGAGTAGTGACAGAAAAGCTTGGTAAGCATTTCGCCCACCACGCCGGCTACGTAATAACAGTAGTCGCTCATTCCCTCCATGCTTGAAAGGCCATATCGCAAGTCTAGATCTTGGAACTCCGCCATGCCTTTCGCCATGATTTCGACGCAGGAGGCCAATGCCTCCCGCTGCGGTGGATCGAAGCTGTGAGTAATGGCGATGACCTTGGGAATCAAGTGAATCAATTCGTGCTCGGCCGAACTGGTGCTTTCCGAAAGGCGAGGGCCGAGTTCATCTCGAAGTAGCTCAGCGGCCTCGTTGCCTTGAACGACCCGCACGAACTGCTGACAGAACTTGCGCTTTTCCGCGGATGTGAATGCTGTTTCATCTTCGATGGTGTCGACGATGCGGCACAGCAAATAAGCATTTGAAACCGGCTTAGCCAAGACCGGTGGCAACTGCGGAATAGTGAGCGCAAAGGTGCGGGAAACGCCTTCCAATAAGTAGGATTGAAAGGCATCGTCGTCGCTCATCACGTTTGGATCTAAAGAAAGGCTTCCGCTCGTGCGGACGAGTGTTGCTCCGTTCAAGTTCAAAAATTCCAACCAGTTTCTAGAGGCGATGTTCCGGCCAGTTCGTCTTGAGATAAGGCAGCAACGGTTCGCTGGGAAAGCCGCAAATTCTAGCTGTATTGCCCCAATCGTCAAGATGTGTTGTATTTTAACGAAATTTAGTTGAGGAAAATACAACTACAAGCTAGCATGTTGCATTAGAATCGAATGTGGACCAACCCGAATTAACCTGCTTATCAACATGGCAGGTGGTCTGGCCAATTCCAAAGTGGATTGGTCAGGAATTCAGTTATGGTTTATAGTCTGCGGCGCTGTGCTCGTTGTAATGACAACACGAATACAGGCTAATTTTAAGTGAATCAAACTTGTCAAATCGGGGGAAGGTGAATGAGCGTTCCAATAAGGCAACAACTCAGTGTAGCTAAGTATCTTTTACAACAAAAGTTTAAGGGAAACAAACGTTACCCGTTAGTGTTGATGCTTGAGCCTCTGTTCCGCTGTAATTTGGCGTGCGCTGGTTGCGGCAAGATCGATTACCCCGATGAAATCTTAAATCGTCGACTCAGCATCGATGAATGTTTGGCGGCTGTTGACGAATGCGGTGCACCCATTGTTTCCATCGCCGGTGGCGAGCCCCTGTTGCACAAGGAGTTGCCGCAGATCGTGGAAGGAATCATCCAGCGTAAGAAATACGTCTATCTTTGTACGAACGCCTTGCTCCTTAAGAAGCGTATCGACGATTACAAACCCTCCCCCTATCTCACTTTCTCGATACACCTCGACGGTAACCGCGAGCGCCACGATGCTTCGGTTTGTCAGAAAGGCGTCTTTGATCGAGCCACAGAGGCCGTGGAAATGGCAATCGCACGCGGTTTCCGCGTCACTATTAACTGTACCTTGTTTCAAGGCGAGAGCGCTGAAGAAATTGCGGCATTTCTCGACTATTGCAAGAAACTTGGAGTCGAAGGCACGACCATTGCGCCGGGATTCAGCTACGAGCACGCGCCGCTTCAGGATATCTTCATCAAAATGCGCGACAGCAAGGAATTGTTCCGCAAGGTTTTCAAGTTGGGCCGCGGTCGCAAGTGGAAGCTGAACCATTCAAGCCTGTATTTGGATTTTTTGGCGGGCAATCAAGGCTACAACTGTACCCCTTGGGGTAATCCCACCCGCAACATATTCGGCTGGCAAAAGCCCTGTTATTTGTTGGTCGATGAGGGGTACGCGCCGTCCTTCAAGGCATTGATGGAAGAGACTCCTTGGCACAAGTACGGCAATTCCAAGAACCCGAAATGTGCCAATTGCATGGCCCATTGTGGATACGAAGCGAGTGCTGTGGAAGATGCTGTGAGAAATCCCTTGAAAGCGGCCTGGGTTGCTCTGTTCGGTCCGCGTACCGATGGTCCGATGGCGCCTGAACCAGTGCCGGAATACGATGTAGAAACGGTGGGGCTTAAGACTCGACCGGCCATCCGCATCGAAGCCATCGACTGATCTCAGTTTCAAGGCCGGCGACATGTTTAGGTCGAATATGTCGCCGGCTTTTTTCAGTTTTCCTTAAGAACTGTTTAATTTATCTCGGCTAATTCGCACGGGGCGCGCGTGCGGAAAGCCTTTGCTATATGGCGAACTTAGCTGAGGCCTTCCTTGAAACTAGAGCCAGCGTGGTACACGACGTTGGTATTCCCGATAGCTCTCCGCGAAGAGGCCAGTTAACTTGGCTTCTTCGTAAGGAATAAAAAGCCGATCGATCACGAAAAAGAAGGCGATCGGAGCAATAAAAAGTAATAAGGATCCGACAAAGAAAGCGAATCCGACCAAGGTCGTAAGGATACCCAGATACATGGGGTTACGGGTCCAGCAATAAGGGCCGTCTTTGGCTAGCGCAGTAGGATCGCCGGTGGGTATGAATGTGGTTTGGATAAGCCGGAACTGAAACAGCGCTGAGGCGCTTGTGGCAAAGCCTACGGCGATCAGTATGATTCCTAGGCTGGGTATGTTAAAGGAGGGGATAACCCCTGAGATTAGTGGGTTTAAGCCGAAACTTAGACCGACAAGAGCTAAAGCGATGACGGGAGGCGGAAAACGAATAATCTGCTGCATAATCGAATAGCCGGACAGGGTTGATGGGCAGGGCGATAATACGTTAGGTATTGATTGCCTGAAAAGACTTCCTCGGTTTGAGATATTTATTTAAAGAGTGCCGGCTCCGCTTGTCTCATTCCAGAAAACGATTCAGATCACTTAATTGCCAGTGAATGTCCGGTACTCGCGCGCAGAGCGCGGCGCTGATATTTTCACCGAGATCTAAATTTCGGAGTGACCACTCATCGGGATTACCGCAAGATTCCGGAATCATCTTCCAGTGCGGAATTTCGTCAAAAGCAAGGACGCATCGGGTAAGCCCGAGCCCTAGGCCTCGGCCTATCGCCTTGATAAAGGCTTCTTTACGCGTCCAAACATCGAAAAACGCCGCCAATCGGCGAGATGAGGGCAATGAGCGCCAGTGATCCTGCTCCGAAGGAGCGAAACAGCGTTCCACCAGACCTTCTATGTGTGTAAGCGGCCGTCTGATCTCAAGATCTACCCCAAGTGCCATGTCTACGCCCACGGCAAAGAGAGCCCGGTCTCCCGAGTGGGAAACATTGAATACCAGGCCTCGGTCGGGTTGTGTCCCGGCCAGCCGCGGTTTGCCATATTCGCTACGTTCGAATTGGACAGCATGCGGCGCAATGCCTAAATAACGAGACAGCAAGCATCGCAATCCTCCTTGTGTGGCAATAAAGCGGTACTTGTGAATATCGGAGTGGAACTGCGAACAGCGATGATGTTCGGTTGGGTCGAGTACACTCCAAAATGTGTCACGATCTACCGGCGAAATGGCGAGATTCAAGTGCCAAACGTGGATTTCTGTTTCCTTCGGGTGCACGATGGTATCGGGCAGAGGGTTCATTGTGTGCAATTTTGGTTGGATAAAGCCGCATTGTGAATTGGAGTCCCTTTACAATCGACTCAAGCTGGAGTCCGTGTTGCTGGCGGATTCATTTTATAGTTTCCAGCGCTATGAAACTCGGGATGGCTTTCGTGGCTGGCAAAACCTAAAATTTGCTCTCTTTTGGAACTCGTCGGCTTGTTTTTTAGATGCCAGCCGTACGATTAGAATTCCGAGATTTTAAAGTAAAGCATAGAAGAGAGAAATGAGCCGATACCGGACGGGATCTAGGTTAAGCCGTGCGTTTGGATCAAGGCGGCTTTATCGATGAGACGAGCGTTAATTACCGGTGGCAGCGGAGCCATCGGCGGGGCAATCGCACGACAGTTGGCCGATGACGGCTTGCATGTGATCGTGCACGGGCTCGGGAATCGCGATGGAGCGCGCCGCGTGGTCGAGGATATTAGGGTGCGAGGCGGATCGGCAGAAGCCATCTTCTTCGATGTGGCCGATGGCGAATCCGCTAAACAAGCTTTGGAGGCGCTCCTGGAGGCCGGCCCGATCCAGGTTTTGGTGAATAATTCCGGCATTCATGACGATGCGCCGCTGGCCGGTATGGGGCGGGAGCAATGGCGGCGCGTTCTAGAAGTTTCATTGACCGGCTTCTACAATGTCACTCAGCCATTGCTCCTGCCTATGATCCGAACTCGATGGGGGCGCATTATTAGCGTGTCGTCGGTAGCGGCACTGATGGGGAACCGGGGGCAAGTCAATTACGCGGCGGCAAAGGCGGGATTGATCGGCGCCTCCAAGTCGCTGGCTCTCGAAGTCGCATCCCGCGGAATCTCGGTGAATGTGGTTGCGCCGGGCATCATTGAAAGCCCCATGATTTCAGAAGCGTTCAATCCCGAATTGATCAAGCAGCTAGTGCCTATGAAGCGTGCCGGAACGCCTGAAGAGGTGGCGTATCTGGTCGGTTTTTTGGTCTCGGATAAGGCGTCCTACATCACGGGACAGGTATTCTCTATCAATGGCGGCATGGCATGAATTCAGATCGAACGGTGAGCCGTAGCGTCGACAGAAACGAACCATATGCCCTGGTGATCCCGGCTTTCAACGAGGCGGCGACTATCCGGGAGGTCGTGACTGCGGCGCTACGGTTTGTGTCGCGCATCATCGTAGTGGATGACGGCTCAACCGATGGAACTTCCTATGCCTTGTATGGGCTTGATGTCGAGTTGCTTCGGAACGAGACGAATCAGGGCAAGGCAGCCAGCCTTTGGCGTGGTCTGCAGCATGCCTTGCGAGATGAAAACGTCGACGCCGTAATGACGATGGACGGCGACGGTCAACATGATGCGGCTGAAATTCCTAAGCTGCTTCGAGTGGCGCGCGAATTCCCGCGTCATGTGATTATCGGATCCAGATTGTGGAACAAGGCTGCGATTCCGCCGGCCCGCTACCGTGCCAACCGCTTCGCCAACTTTTGGATTGCCTGGGCGTCCGGACAACCGATCGAAGATAGCCAATCGGGATTCCGGGTTTATCCCGCGGACTTGATTCGTTCGGTGAAGTTGTCTTGTACCCGAGAAAGAAGTTTTGTTTTTGAAAGCGAAATTTTGATCGAAGGGGCTCGTATGGGGTTTTATGCCATGCCGGTGCGAATCAGTACTGTTTATTGCGGCAGTGCGCGTCCCAGCCATTTTCGCCCAGTGACTGATATCCTCAGGATTACGCGTATGGTGGCGTGGAAACTGATCACGAAAGGGCTTTATCCAAAGGGGCTTTGGCGTAGCTTGGCCATGCGCCCGTTCAGCCGCGGGCAGAGCGGCTCGCAGCTGACTTAACCAAAGCAGAAGATCCCGATAATGGCAGTTAATTCGGTTCAGGGCGGTGTTCAGGCAACCGAGCATGTACTCTTTTTTACCCTAGTACAGGTTGCCATCATCATCATCGCGGCGCGGGCGGCGGGCTATCTGGCCAGGCGCGTCGGCCAGCCGCGGGCCGTGGGTGAGATCGTCGCGGGGCTCTTGCTAGGTCCTTCGCTATTCGGTGTGCTCGCACCGGAAACGTTCCAGGTGATATTTCGGGCCACCGACACGACACCTATCAGCATTATGAGCCAGATCGGATTGATCATGCTGATGTTTCAGGTCGGTCTGGAATTCGACTTTTCGCAGCTCAAGTCGCGAGAAAACAAGCGTGCGGTCAGTCTGATCAGCGTGATGGGCATTGCGGTGCCATTTGTGCTCGGACTGGCATTCGGCTATGGGTCCGCGCCGCATATTGCCTCCGGAATTTCGGTGTCGGGATACGCCTTATTCATGGCCACCGCATTTTCGATCACGGCAGTGCCGATCTTGGGGCGCATCATGATGGAATTTGACTTGACGCGGACTCGTATCGGGGTGATTACCATCTCGTCGGCTGCCGTTAATGATGCGGTCGGGTGGACTTTGCTAGCATTCATTTCCGCGGCGGTGACTGCACGTTTTTCCATTACCGGTATGTTGGTGCAGGTGGCTTCGCTGTTGCTGTATGTGATCGTGTGCTGGTATGTGGTGCGGCAAGCTCTGCGGTTTATCGTGCGCCGTTTCGACTTCAACCATCAGGCGTTGCCACAAGATCTTATGGCGATTCTCCTGATTATCGTGTTCACCTCGGCCATGTTGACCAGCAAACTCGGAATTTTTGCCATCTTCGGCGGGTTCATGATAGGAGTCCTACTACATGATCAGCATGAGTTGGTGGAGGCATGGAAGCATAAAGTTGCGGATTTGGTGGCGGTGTTTTTCCTGCCGATTTTTTTCACCTATACCGGTCTGCGTACCGATATAGGAGGCCTGGAAACCGCGGAGCTCTGGTTTTGGTGCGCGGCGCTTGTTTGTCTGGCGGTTTTGGGTAAGTTCGGCGGCTGCTACATTGCGGCCCGGCTATCCGGTTTAAAAAGGCTGGAAGCGCGGAACGTCGCCATCATGATGAATACGAGGGCGCTAATGGAATTGGTGGTCGTAAATTTAGGGTTCGAGCTCGGCGTGATCCCTTCCCAAGTCTTCACCATGCTGGTGCTCATGGCGATCGTCAGCACGATTATGACAGCGCCGGGGCTTCGTGCATGGCTGCCGTCCATCGGGCATGCGATCCCAGTGGGGCGCGATGCATAAAATGGTTTTTTATGGCCGCAAGCGGCGTTTCTCCAGACTCTCCTGCCAGGATTGTGACAGCGCCTTGATTCGGAGGGCTTTCTCGATAATTTCTTGCTGGCGAGGCCCTTTTACGATGGCGAGCATCGCATCCTGGATATTTAATCGCTCCTCGTCTTCCTGAAGAAGGATGATCTTGTCGCCGGGACACACCTCGCCTTCTTCCAGCACGCGAAAATAAAAACCGGTTCGCCCCGAGGTTAAAAAAACATTTACAAACGAGGGATCGCCCATCTTGATCCCCAATTTGAAGCAAGGGACGCGCGGCTGGCTGATTTGCGCCACGATCTTGCCGATTTGAAAGATGTCGCCGATGTGAACGGCTTCGTCGGACATTCCGCTGACGGTGAGGTTTTCGCCGAACTGCCCGAAGGGCAGGGGCAGCTTTTTCAATTCCCGTTCCCAAAAGCGGTAGTTTTCCACCGTGTAAACATAAATGGCTTTATCCTTGCCGCCATGATTCTTGAGATCGACTTGTACATCGCCCTCAAGCCCGAATGCGCTGGCTTTGACTGGGCCCTCAACGGGTTCTTTGTAAATGCCTGTGGAAATCAAACGGTCGTCATATGTGACCTGTTTCGGCTCGGCCAGGCTGATCGCCAAGAGTTCCATCGGTACCTCGCAGAAAGTGAGCCTGATTCTAATCCGATCCAAAGATGCTTGCGCGTCTTACCGGTCCGAACGATTGCCTGTGGCCAGGACTTGGTCCCAATTCGTGTAAACGCGAGATGTGGATCGTTGTAGGATAGCCTTTGTGGACGGCCAAGTCGTAGCCGGGATACAAGCTATCGAGAATTTTCATCTCCCGGTCTCGGAATACTTTGGCCAGTATCGATGCAGCGGAGATCGCAGGTACGGTTGCATCTCCGCCGATAATGGCTTCGCCGGGGCAAGGGAGTTCCGGATAACGGTTGCCGTCTACCAAAAGCCGATCCGGTTTTATCGGCAGGGCGGTAAAAGCGCGGCGCATGGCCAAGAGTGAAGCCTGTAGGATGTTAATTCGATCGATTTCGCTTGCTTCGGCTCGGCCTATCGCCCACGCAAAAGCGCTTGTCTTAATCGCTGCGGCTAGTTGTTCGCGGCGTTGCGGAGTCAGCTTTTTCGAATCGGTCAACCCCTCGATATAAAAAGGGTCTTCAATGACTACCACCGCCGCCATTACCGGTCCGGCGATACATCCACGGCCGACTTCGTCGCAACCGGCAATCAGTCCCATGGTCTTAGATTCTAAACAAACCTATCTGCTATTTATCAGCGGATAATGCTCCGACCCGTCTGCTTAAGGAAGTCCACCATATTTTGAATCTCAGGAGTCTCGGCAGTCATTTCATCGAGATGCTGGATCGCCTCTTCGAGTTTTAACCGGGATTTGTACACGATCTTATAGGCTTTTCGAATCTGGCGGATCGACTCCAGGCTAAAACCCTGTCGTTCCAGGCCTACCGTGTTGATCCCATGCGGCTTGGTGGGGCTACCGCCAACCATGACATAGGGCAGAATGTCGCGGGTGATGACGCTGCCCATGGCGGAAAAGCTGTGTCTCCCGATTTTGCAAAACTGGTGTACAAGCGAGAAGCCGCCCAATATGGCGTAATCGTCCACACGGACATGGCCGGCAAGCGAAGCGGCATTGGCCATGATGACATGGCTGCCTATGATGCAATCGTGAGCGACATGGGTATACGCCATCAGCAAATTATCATTGCCGATACGGGTGATGCCTTGATCTTGAACCGTACCGCGGTGAATCGTGACATACTCGCGAATGATGTTGTGATCGCCAATATCGAGATAGGTGACTTCACCGTGGTATTTTTTATCTTGTGGATCTTCTCCTACGGAAGCAAACTGAAAAATTCGGTTGTGTTTTCCGATTCGGGTCGGTCCTTTGATAACTGCGTGAGGACCGATATCGGTGCCGGAGTCGATTCGGACATCGGGTCCGATGATGGCGTAGGCTCCTACACTGACATCGTTCGCTAACTCACAGGAAGGATCGATAATAGCTGTGGAATGAATCAAGACTCCTGCTCCGCCGCCGCACACATAATTTCCGCACTGGCCACGAATTCCCCGTCAACCTCGGCACGGCAGGAAAACGCCCAAATATTCCGCTTGTGGCGCAGGTAGGTCGCTTCCAGCATTAGGCGGTCGCCGGGAACGACTGGGCGTTTAAAACGTACCTTATCTAGGCCAACGAGATAGTAAACCATCCCTTTTCCCAAAACATCCGGTGCGGTTTCCGATGCGAGCAGGCCGGTCGTTTGTGCTAGCGCCTCGATAATCAGAACCCCCGGCATGATTGGCAGCTCAGGAAAATGTCCTGTGAAGAACGGTTCGTTATAGGTCACGTTCTTAAAGGCCAGGAGTCGTTTGCCAGGATCTACCTCAAGAACTCGGTCCACGAGGAGGAAAGGATATCGATGAGGTAGATACTCTTTTATTTTTTGAATATCCAAAGGCGCGTTTCCTTTTTCGGGGATGGATGAGATCACGGCTCAGCCGTATTATTGTTTAAAGCTATCTTTGAGTTTTTTCTCGACCTTGCTGGTCACGTCGACCGTTTCGCTGGCAAATACCACCCCATCCGTCAAAAGAAGATCAAAGTTTTCGTCCTTGGCCAGGGATTGAATGGCTTCGAAAATTTCCTTCTGCAATTGAGTCAGTTCTTCATTACGGCGGAGATTAAAATCCTCTCGAAATTCGTCTTGCAAGCGCTTGGCTTCGCGCTTGCGGCCGATGATTTCCTTATCCATTTTCTGCCGTTCGGATTCGCCCATTATTGCAGCATCTTTGGCAAGTTTTTCTTCCATTGCCTTAATCTCTTTCTGTTCGGCAACCAATTTCTTATCGCGCGGTGCAAACTCCCGCTCCAGTTCTTTTTTGGCCTTTTCAGCCTGGGGTGCCTTTTCCAATAACCGAGCAACATTAACGAATCCGATTCTAAGGTCGGCGGCTTCAAGGCTCATGCTCGTCAATAAGCCAAGCAATGCAAAACCAATGCTTTTCTTTAACATGTTCTAAGTCTCACTTGAAAATTCGATTAAAGGAAAGGGTATCGATGGCAGAAATACTGAGTTTTAATGTTTTGAAATTTTGTAATTCGCCGAATCGTCTATCGCTGATTATACAAGAACTGTTTGGCGCCCAGCGACCCTCCGCTTCATCTCACGCCATCGCTGAATCATCAAAATCCGGAGCCGAACGAGAACTGGAAGTTTTGAACCTCGTCTCTGCCGCTGGCGTTTATAGGTTGCGCGATACTAAAAGCCAAAGCGCCGAAAGGCGACAGCCACTTGGCCGAAAGTCCCGCGGAATAGCGGATTTCACCTAAGTCATAGGTGCCGTCAAAAACATTGCCTGCATCTAAAAAGGTACCCAAGCGAAGATTCTTGCTGTCTTGCATAAAGGGTACGGGGAAGAATAGTTCGGCGGTGCCGACTAATTTGCTCGATCCGCCGAAGGGATCGTTTCCGCCGAGACCTTGGTTGTTGGGCCTGGTGCGTGGCCCCAGCGTGTTGGGCTGAAAGCCTCGGACGGATTGGGGGCCGCCCGCGAAGTAATGTTCGAAAAACGGCAATTTTCCGGTATCTCCATAACCATCACCATAGGCGATTTCACCCTCCAGCATGAAGGTCAGATCTTTCGCGATTGGAAAATAGTGCTGAAGCTTATAGCTGGCTTTGTAGTAATTCAGATCGCTGAAAGGCACGGAGCCCAATAAGGAAAGCCGCTGAGCACCACCCTTCGTTGGAAAGATAGCTCGGTTCAAAGTGTCGTGCGCCCACCCAACCGCTAGCGTCAAGGTGTTGTACTTATCGCCGTTGTCTTCAATGAAATCGAGAATCTCTTGTGACGATCTAGTCGTGGCATCGAGTTTTGTGTGCTCAAGATCCAAATTGAAACGCAGGCTATCGAATTCGTTCAGCGGGATGCCGAGGTTAGCGCCCGCTGCAGCGACGTCGGTGTTGTAGCGGGCGACATTCATTTGCGCCGCATCGGTGTTTCTATAGCTGAGATCGAAACCGCTGCTGATACCGTCTAGCGTAGTGTATGGATTGAAGTAACCGAGTCGATAAATCGTATTGACGCTGCTGTTATTGAACGTCAGATTGATTCTTTTACCGGTTCCGAAGACATTGTCCTGGGTAATACTGGCATTGAAGATAATGCCTTGCGCCTGGGAAAAGCCGACGCCCGCCATCAAGTTTCCGGACGGTTTTTCCGTAACATTATAATTGACGTCGATTTGATCGGTGGTTCCAGCAACAGCTGGCGTTTCGACGTTGACTTCCTGAAAATAGCCCAACCGCTCCAAGCGGGTTTTGGATCGCTCAATCTTGCTGGTGGACGCCCATGCTGCCTCCATTTGCCGCATCTCGCGCCGCAGTACTTCGTCCCGCGTTTTGGTATTGCCATGGAAGTTGATGCGACGAACATAAACCTGTTTGCCGGGGTCAACGAAGAAGGTGATCGAAACGGTTTTTTGCGACTCGTTAATATCGGGGACCATGTTTACGTTTGCAAAGATGTACCCCTCGTCGCCTAAACGATCCGAGATCGCTTTAGAGGTTTCCGTGGCGAGCTTGCGCGAGAACGTATCGGTAGGGCCGATCTTGACCAGTGGCGTTAACTGGTCAGGCGGCACGATGAGTTTGCCTGTTAGCTTGACTTCGTTGACCGAATAGACTTCGCCCTCTTTAACGTTGATGGTGATATAGATCTCTTTCTTATCCGGTGTTATGGAAACCTGAGTAGACTCGATCTCGAAATTGATATATCCCCTATCCAAATAATAGGATCGCAGCCGCTCCAGGTCAGCGGAGAGTTTTTGCTTCGAGTATTGATCGTTCTTAGTGTAGAACGAGAGCAGATTCGGCGTGCTGAGCTCGAACTGGTCCAAGAGCTCCTCATCGCTGAAAGTATTGTTCCCGACAATATTGATTTGTTTGATTTTGGCGACCTTGCCTTCGGAAATCTTGATGTTGACCGAAACTCGATTGCGTGGGAGGTCGGTTACATCGGAATCGATCTTCAGTCCGTACTTCCCACGGCTGTAATACTGCCGCCGGAGTTCCTGTTCGACCTTGTCGAGGATTTGCCGATCAAATACTTTTCCTTCGGAAAGTCCCACACCTTTTAAGGCCTTTGTGAGGTCTTCCGTACTGATGTCCTTGTTGCCTTCGATTTTAACGCTCGCGATGGAAGGACGTTCTTCGACGATGATGACCAAGACATTCCCGTCTTGTTCCAATCGAACATCTCTGAAGAAACCCGTTTTGAACAATGCCTTGATGGATTCCGCCGACTGCCGTTGGTCGAAAAGATCGCCGACTTTCACCGGGAGATAATTAAACACGGTGCCGGCTGAAACCCTCTGTAACCCCTCGACACGAATATCTTCGATAACAAATGGTTCAAGCGCCCAGGCCGAGAAGGTGCAGAAAATCCCTAACAGCAGCAATTTCGCTAATTTGTAGCGTTTCATGGATTAGGGGGAGTCTGATGGATGGCAGAGGGCGTTGATATCAACAGCTTGAGTCGGGGGCTTGAGAGAGTCTAATGGATATAGCCCATCACATGCATGCACTCGTAAGGTTCTGGATAATACTGGGGAGTTCGAGTCCCAACAGTAGACGGGAATCCAAAACCTTTGATGTTCAACACGATAACTTAAGTTTCCCGCAAGTCCTTCTCCACCTGCTCAATGCTGATATGCCGGATATTTTTACCCTTGGCATAATAGATGACGTATTCGCAGATGTTACAAGAGCGATCGCCAATACGTTCCAGTGAACGGGCCGACCACATGATATCGAGCGATACCGGGATGGCGCGGGGATCTTCCATCATATATGTGATCTGCTGGCGCATAATGCTTTCGTATTCCCGGTCCACCATTCTGTCTTCCTGGACGACACGCAAAGCCTCATCCACATCCATGCGCGCAAAAGAATCCAATGCCTCTCGAAGTAATCCGCGCACATGTTTTGCCAATTGTTCGACTTCGGTGAGCTGATTCTTCTTTGGATGATGGCCTGCAAGATCGATTGACAGTCGGGCAATACGCTTCGCTTCATCCCCGATCCGCTCAAGATCGGTAATGGTCTTGATGACGGCCACCACTAATCGCAAATCGCGGGCGGTGGGTTGGCGCAGGGCGATGATTTGAGTGCACTCTTCATCGATGGAAACTTCCAAGGAATTAACCTTATAGTCATCGGTGATGACGCGTTCCGCCAGCTCCACGTCGTTATTCACCAGTGCTGTTACAGCCGACTCAATTTGTTCCTCGACCAGCCCGCCCAAGGTGAGTACCCGATTACGGATGTCCAGCAGTTCATGGTCATACTGCTTGGAAATATGCTGATGCAAGTTATCGGTATCGAAGAAATTAGTCATTGTGCTGCGTGATCGGGGTTGTCGACATCGGAGGGGGCTCCGTTCGGCATTCTATCAACTCATTCTGGTGCGTGAAAGCTCAAGCTGTCCGGTTTGAGTACGGCAAACGCCAAAAATGGAAAAAAATCAAGTTTTCACCGCCGCGAAATATAACCGGTAATCTCGGCGCGGTCATGATAGAGCTGCTTGAAGGCAAGAGAATAATCGGTAAGCGTTCTTTCTATTCGTGCTTCAATAATTCCGCGGCAGCGTTTGACTTCTTCGTAACGCTTATTCATCGGCAGCTTTAGGTTGAATATAGCCCTTCGACATAATCCCAGAGCTACCCACTCGCCGATCAGGGCGGCGATGCGAGCGGGTTGCTCCACCACATCGCAGACCAGCCAGTCCACGGGTTTAGGCGGGCGATAACGAAACGCGTCCATTCGCAAGTGCTCCACCAGGCCGGTGTCCAGTAAGGCGGGATCGAGTTTTCCGTTGTCGACAGCGGTGACTCTGATGTGGCGCTTGGTTAATTGCCAGGTCCAGCCGCCCGGTGCTGCGCCGAGATCGGCCGCGGTCATGCCGGGACTGAGGCTCTTTTGCGGATCGTCGAGGAAAGTCAAAAAGGCCTCCTCCAGCTTGAGCGTGGAGCGGCTTGGCGCGCTGCGGGGGAATTTCAGGCGAGGGATGCCCATGAGCCAGGGGCAAGAGTTGCCGGGTATTGAAATTCCAACATAGGCGGCTGTAGAGCTGAGAAAAAAGAGGTGCAGCCGGGGATCTGACGGCTTGCCGAGCAACCCGCTGTCTTGGAGTGCACGATTGAAGGGCGCAGCGAATTTGCGTATGAAGGCGGCAAGCGATTTCGCTTCGTTGGTGTCCGCCGTTTCCAGGAACCCCTCGGAGAACCGGTCTCCCAAACGCTTGGCCGCCTGCAGCAAAGGCTGAGTGCGATCGGCTACGGGAAGCTCGACGAGCGGACCGAAGGCGAAAACCAACTGCCGTGCAAAAATCAGATCTTTGAATCGCAGCCCTGCGTCTTGCAGCGGCAGCGTTTCGGCGTCATGTGGCATGAATACCACGTAGCCGCTGTCGGGCTTTGCCTTTACATAGCCGGATATGCCCAGTTTGCCGGTTCGCTCCAAGATTTCGGCAGCACTCTCTTTCTCGAATCCGCTGCGGCAGTAGACTAAAACACAGAGGGGAATGTCTATGGTATTCAATCCGAAGCTGCTTTTAGTTGCCCCAAGGCTGTTCGAGAAGTTTCTTCTCCCAATCCAGAGAGGTTTTCACAATGAACGGCAAATCGTCATAGCGCGGTTTCCAGTTAAGCATTTCGTGGATTTTGCCGACTGCTGCCACCAATTGAGGCGGATCGCCGGGGCGCCGTGGCATTTCCTCCACCTTGATCGGCGTGCCATTGACTTGATTCACCGCGTTGATGACCTCTCGGACGCTGTAGCCATGTCCGTAGCCGCAATTGAACGTGGCCGAGTCGCCTCCGCTGCGCAAATAGGTCAACGCTTGAATATGGGCATCGGCGAGATCGCTCACATGAATGTAATCGCGCACTCCCGTGCCATCCTCGGTGGGGTAGTCGGTGCCGAAAACGCACAGTTTTTCCCGTTTACCGACGGCGACCTCCGCCGCGACCTTGATCAGCAAGGTTGCGTTGCGGGTCGATTGGCCGATCTTGCCCTCCGGGTCCGAGCCGGCCACGTTGAAGTAGCGCAGGATGACATGTTTCAAATCTGTTGCTGCCGAGAGATCCCGAAGCATCCACTCGCTCATCAGCTTCGATGCGCCGTAGGGATTGATCGGCGCGGTCGGCGATGATTCTGAAGCGTAGGGCTCGTTGGGGATGCCGTATACGGCGGCCGTCGAGGAGAAAATGAAATGTTTCACGCCAGCGTTGCGAGCGCATTCCAATAGATTGCGCGTCTTACAGGTATTGTTGCCGTAATATTTCAGCGGATCGGCTACGGACTCCGGAACGATGGTGTGGGCGGCGAAGTGGAGCACCGCCTCTACCTCATAGTCGCGCATGATGCGAGATACCAGATCCGTATCGCCCGTATCGCCCGCGATGAAGTCGCCGTAAAGCACGGCTTTCTCGAAACCGGTGGAGAGATTGTCGAGCACCACCAGGCGTTCCCCCATTTCACCCAATTGTTTGACCACATGGCTGCCGATATAGCCGGCACCGCCCGTGACTAAAACGCCCTTTCTTTCCATATAGTGTTCCTCGTTGGTGGATTAATGCGTGTTGATTACGGTGAACGGGTTTTTCTCGGAATCCAATCGTTCAGTGCAAGCAGTGAAAAGGCTCTATCTCTACGGTTTGACCGGCTTCGACTCCTGAATTTTCGGCGGGAAGAATAATGAAGCAGTTCGCCAAACTCATGGAGGTTATTTGTGAAGCGCCTTGGCAAAGTAAACCGGCAACGGCATAACCGCCATTTGAGGTACAGCGATAAATGCCGCGTTGGAATTCCAGTCGCCCTGGCAGTTTATAGAGACGGTTGGTGCAAACGGCCTGAAGCCGCAAGGGCTCGACGGTCGGTGCACCCATCAATCGCAACAGGGCGGGGCGAGCCAGTTGCTGAAATGTCACCATCATAGACACCGGATTTCCGGGCAAGCCGAAAAAAAGGCTTGAATTGATACGGCCGAAGGCAAAAGGTTTGCCGGGTTTGACGGCGACTTTCCAGAAGTCGATGTGGCCGATATCTCTCGTCACTTCAGTGATGAAGTCGGCATCGCCCACCGAGGCACCCCCGGAAGTGATAACGGCGTCGGCCTGGTTCGATGCCTCCAGAAGAGCGCGTCGAATCGCTTCTTTATCATCCTGAACGACGCCCATGTCGATCGTCTCGATGCCCAAGCCGGTCAACAACGCATCCAACACGTAACGATTGCTGTCATGGATTTCGCCGGACGCAAGCGGTTCTTCTACGGAACGGAGTTCATCGCCGGTGGTAAAAAACGCAGCACGGAGTTTGCGACGGACGGGAATTGAAGGCAGGCCGATCGAAGCTAAAAGTCCAATCTCCGCAGGTCCAATGTGTTTTCCCTCAACAAAAAGCCGATCTCCGGCTTTCAGTTCTTCTCCGCGGGGCCGAATGTGTTCGCCCGGTTTCGGTTTTTCAGTGACGTGAATTTGATCTCCTTTGCGGCGCGCATGCTCTTGTATGACCACAGCATCGGCGTTTTCCGGCAGTGCCGCGCCGGTAAAGATTCGCACACATTCTCCAGAGGCGAGTGGCACTGAGTAAGGTCGGCCTGCCCAAGCAGTTCCTACGACCTGAAGCGTGGATGCGTTCCGGAGATCCTCGGCTCTTACGGCATAACCGTCCATGGCGGAGTTCTGGAATGGGGGCAAGTCAATCGTTGAATAGATATCGGTTGCCAAGATGCGGCCGAGCGCTTGCTTCAACGGGATCTGCTCGGCTCCCTGAACCGGCACGATTGTTTTGAGCACCCGATCCAACGCCTCTTTCAAGTGCAAAGGCTGCGACTCTCTCTCGGTGCAGCAATCATGCTCGCGCATGGGGAAGAAATTCCTGGCAAATGAAGCGGGTGATTTGATCGGGATCGTTGATATCGAGTCTTGGTATATCCGGGACAACCGCTGGGTCGGTATCCGTTGCGATCGCAATAATGGTGTCGTCGTTGGGAAATAGAAGCGGTTTGCCGAGAGCGGGGCGGTGCAGCTCGATTTTCGGAAAACGTTCTCGTTTAAATCCTTCCACTAAAATCAGATCCAAGCCGGTCTGGTCAAAATAGGTTAATTCCTCGGATAGTGCCGGCTCTTGGATTATCCGTCGTTCCGTAATGATGGCGCGACGATGCGACGAACTCAGCATGACGGGGCTCGCTCCGGCGCGTCGCAACTCATAGCTGTCCTTGCCGGGATGGTCTATTTCGAAGCTGTGGTGACTGTGCTTGATAAGCCCGACGTTAAGACTGTTTAATCGAAGCAGCGGAATAATCTTCTTTAAGAGAGTGGTCTTGCCGGTGCCGCTGAAAGCCGCAAAACCCAATATCGGCACCAGCGCATTGCGAAACTTCAACATTCGGCTGCTTTAACTGGAGCGGTAGGAGGATTGCGAATAGAGCGAGAGAAGGCTCGATGACCCAGCCAAGCACTCACCGGGTGTGCGGACATCGGTAACACTCGAATGGGTGTCCGCTTTGGAGTAGCGATTCAGGGGCGGTTTTCCTCATCGGCGGTCTAGGAAACACCATAATAATCCTTATACCACCTGACAAAATTGGCAATTCCGGTTTCTATAGGAGTTGCCGGTCGATAGCCGACATCACGGATAAGATCGTCTACATCCGCGTAGGTGTCGGGCACATCGCCACTCTGTATGGGCAGAAGATTTTTTTCGGCTTTCTTGCCTAGGCACTCTTCCAGAACTTCGATGAAGTGCATGAGTTCGACCGGCTGGTGATTGCCGATATTGTAAAGACGGTACGGTGCCTTGCTGGTGCCGGGATCCGGGTGGTCGCTGTTCCAATCGGGATTGGGCGCTGCTATGTTGTCGAGAACCCTGACTACGCCCTCCACGATGTCGTCGATATAAGTAAAGTCGCGGCGGTGATGGCCGAAATTAAAGACGTCTATCGGCTTCCCGGCCAGGATGTTCCGGGTAAACATGAACAAGGCCATATCCGGACGGCCCCAAGGGCCGTATACGGTAAAAAAGCGGAGCCCAGTGGTCGGCAAGCCGTAAAGATGGCTGTAGGTATGCGCCATCAATTCGTTGGCTTTCTTAGTGGCCGCATACAGGCTTACCGGATGATCGACGTTATGGTGGACCGAAAACGGCATGACTGTATTGGCGCCGTAAACGGAGCTCGACGAGGCATAAACCAGATGTTCGATTTGGTGATGCCGACAAGCCTCCAAGATATTACAGAAACCCACCAGATTCGCATCGATGTAGGCATGAGGATGGGTCAGCGAATATCTCACCCCGGCCTGAGCCGCAAGATTGACGGCGCGTTGCGGCCGATGATCCGCGAATGCCTGATTCAGACGGTCACGGTCTTCCAGGGCGATGCGGATTTCCGTGAAGCCGGAATGGTTCTTCAGCCGGGCGAGCCGCGCTTCCTTGAGGCCGACATCGTAGTAATCGTTGACGTTATCGATGCCGATGACCTCATCTCCACGCGCCAGTAGCACTTGCGCCAATGCTGCGCCTATGAATCCCGCCGTTCCTGTGACCAATACTTTCATTGACGATGTCCCTGTAAATTATAAGTGGTCATCTACGGTGTCGTGCGGCAATGCATGCTTAACGTCGAATAAGATTCCATCGGGTTTTGCCAATGCCCGGATGGCTTGAGCGCCCATGGTCTTGAATTCCCGGTGGGCGACAGCAATGACAACAGCATCATATTTTCCAGTAAGGAGCTCCCCAACCAGGTTAATACCATATTCTTCCCGGACTTCTGCGGGGTTGGCCCACGGGTCGTATACATCGACCCGTGCATTGTAGCTCTCAAGTTCTTTGATGATGTCCGTTACCCGTGTGTTCCGAATGTCCGGGCAATTTTCTTTGAAGGTCAATCCTAGAATGAGGATGTTCGCCTGACAGACTTGAAGGCGTTTCTGGGTCATGAGCTTGACCAAGCGACTGGCGACATACTCACCCATTCCGTCGTTGATGCGGCGACCGGCGAGAATGATCTCGGGGTGATAGCCGACTTCTTGGGCCTTATGGGTGAGGTAATACGGATCGACACCGATACAGTGGCCGCCGACGAGGCCCGGACGAAAGGGAAGAAAGTTCCATTTGCTCCCGGCGGCTTCCAGCACCTCTAAGGTGTTCAATCCCAACTTGTTGAACAGGATCGCCAATTCGTTTATGAGCGCGATGTTCACGTCTCTCTGCGTGTTCTCGATGACTTTTGCCGCTTCGGCGACCTTGATGCTGCGGGCTTTGTGAGTGCCGGCCGTGATGATCTTACGATAGAGTTCATCGACGAAATCGGCGATCTCCGAGGTCGAGCCCGACGTGACTTTCTTGATGGTGGTGACGCGGTGTTCCTTGTCGCCGGGATTGATGCGTTCGGGGCTGTAACCGCAGTAAAAATCCTGATTGAAGACCATTCCCGATTGGGCTTCCAGAATCGGCACGCAGATTTCTTCGGTTGCGCCCGGGTAAACCGTGGATTCGTAAATGACGATGTCGTCTCTCGATAAGAGTTTGCCGACAGTCTCGCTGGCTTTTTCCAGAGGGGTCAGGTCGGGGCGTTTGTGCTCGTCGATAGGGGTTGGAACTGTAACGATATATACGTTGCAACTCGAGAGATCTGCAGGATTGGCCGTGTAGCTCAGTCGCTTCACGCTTGCAAGTTCGTCGGCATCGACTTCAAGCGAGCGATCGAATCCGTCTTTCAATTCCGCAATGCGCTGAGCGTTGATATCCAGGCCTATGGTATCGAAATGCTTCCCGAATTCCACGGCTAGCGGAAGTCCTACGTAGCCTAGTCCGATTATGCCGATCTTTGTTTCAGCGAGCGAGCGCATCATGCCTCCAGGTGAGTGAGGAATCTTGGAAATTCAGCGAAAGCTTAGATTATATTTTTATGGTCTTGTGAGGCGATTGGGCTATTGACGACGTGCCTTCACTTCCTTGCTTAGTCAGCATTTCCCGCTCTGTTAGAGCGGAGCGATTTCGCGATAGGGAAAGATTGTCTGCGCCACCGACCCACAACATCGGTTTAATTCTAAATGACGGTCATTGAAGCGGAAAGCTTTTCCTGAATAGGGAGCGGTTCTATAAGCAGCTCGGAGAGTGTGAATATGGGGGAGAGGGATTTTGTCCGTTCGGATGTCAAGCGGATCGGGTAAGGCGAAATTTTCCAATTTTGATGGCGATGTTTATCCATTTGCAATGAAGGGGGCTTTTCAAGCGTGGACTCGCAGTGGTCCGAGGCTGTCAACAAATCGGATCCGTCAATAAAAATCTGAAATTTGAATGCGCTTTTTAAGAAATGCTTGACGATGCCGCGCTTATCATGCAAAAGAGCTGGCAGCCTGGACGGGCTGGAGATTTTGCCAGACAAGCGGAATGCATGTAGCGTATTCTATAGGGCTTGTGAAAAATCGAAGCCGAAAGCGCTGTCCGGGGGTTGGATTAAGCGGGTTCTTAGAGAATAAGAAGATGCAAATGGCTTTCCGATTTTCCGGATGATTTGACTCAAGACAAAAACTTTCGCCAAGTCCGACTGCTAGTTTGTGCCGATGTCATTCAGGTTCCCTGCGAAATGGCTCTGACTAGCTTCGATTGCATTTATCCCAATGAGGGATAGGCATAAAAATGGATCTGCGACAGCGGCGGACATAAAAGTTCACTCAATCGTTTCGAGCAAGATCAGCGCTGACATGCTGCGAACTTGCGATCCTGGGCACTCCTTAATATGACGTCAATACCATTTTTTTCTTTAAAACGTACTCGGTCGATTCTTCTTCCGTAGCCATGCCGGAACAAGGTGGCTCCTTACACTCTAGCAGTGAATTTATCTGAATTTAAGGATCGGCAGGATTTATGATTCGCGTTTTTCGCCATTATATTTCAAGCATTTATCTGGTTATTTTTCTGCTGGACTGCGGTATTTTCTTCTCCGCCTTTTATATGGGGACCGTTTTACGATTTTTTCCGGATCTCCAAGACAGCTTTTCTGTCATTGATTTGACCAATCCATCCGCGGTTTTCTGCACGTTCATGTTGGCCAGCACTACGGGCATGGGCCTTTATCAACGGGTGCAGCAAGGTGGTGATGCAGGTTTGCTGCTTCGAGTGCTGGCCAGTTTTGTGCTTGGCACGAGTTTGATGGGCTTGGTCTTTTATGTCATCCCGACGATTTTCGTAGGTCGGGGCGTATTCGGCTATGCATTGCTGTCCGCCTTAGCATTAACGCTGTTCTCGCGTTTTCTGTTTCTGAAGTTCGTGGACCGACAGGAGCTTAGGAGGCGAGTGCTGGTTCTGGGAGCGGGCTATAACGCGAACATGATCAAGGAGTTCGAAAGCAAAGCCTCCAATGCGAGTTTTCGTGTCATCGGCTTTGTGCAAATGGGCGGAGATTCCTGCCGGATAGAACCTCATCGTCTATGTGCTTTGGAAATGCCTCTCAATGAATTCGCCGTTGTGCACGATATCGATGAGATTGTCGTCGCGCCGGATGATCGCCGGGGAGGGCTTGCCGTAGACGAAATTTTGGACTGCAAGATGAACGGTCTGGATGTGGTGGACCTTCTGCACTTCTTTGAGCGCGAAGCGGGATTGATTCGCGTCGACTGTCTGCATCCCAGTTGGCTGGTTTTTTCCGACGGATTCCGGTACAGCGGTTTTCAGCAGCTTTCCAAGCGCACATTTGATATTGTGGCGAGCCTTGCCTTGCTCGCCGTAAGCTGGCCTATCATGTTACTGACCGCTTTTGCGATCGTGGTTGAGAGCGGTTGGCGCGCACCGGTGTTTTACCGTCAGGTGCGTGTGGGCAAAAACTGGCGATTATTCAAAGTGATAAAGTTCCGGAGCATGCGCGTCGATGCCGAAAAAGACGGCAGAGCGCGCTGGGCGACACGGGATGACGACCGCGTGACCTGGGTGGGGCGATTTATTCGGAAAACCCGTATCGATGAATTACCACAGCTGTTCAATGTTCTGAAAGGTGAAATGAGTTTTGTCGGGCCCCGGCCTGAGCGGCCCGAATTCGTCGAAAAGTTCGCAGAAACCATTCCTTACTATTCGGAACGCCATCGGGTGAAGCCTGGCATTACCGGTTGGGCGCAACTGTGTTATCCATACGGATCAAGCTATCAGGACGCCATCGAGAAGCTGCAATACGACTTATATTACGTCAAGAACTACAGTCTTTTTCTCGACTTTCTCATTATGTTGCAGACGATTGAAGTAGTTATTTGGGGTAAGGGGGCTCGCTAAACGCCCGTTTGGAAAAATCTTGCTCCTAGGTATTTTGACTGCGCTAATCAGCGGAGCATTTTTACTTAACGCAGAGGACGCATGACTATCGGCGCCGTCAGCTATCTGTCGGGTTTTTTCGCTTATCTTTTTTTAAGCGCGTTGCTGCTGGTCAGTTGGCGTGGCAAGGTTACGGGACGTTGGTTGGTCCTTGCGTCATCCGTGACCACTGCGTGGTTCGGCATTTTGGCTATACAGGAGGTTTACCACTTTTTTCCTGCTGCATTCGTTTGGTCGGCCGAAATCGTTCGGACCTATGTCTGGCTGCTCTTCCTCGGCAAGCTGTTTAACCCGCTCAAGGATGCCGGCGCCGGCACAAATTCAATAACGTCGAAAATCATCAATCGGGGCATTCACGTGGCGGCCGGTATCCAGATGGTTTATATCTGGATTTCGCCGGCATTGGAGCGATCCTATCCGGATGTTTTTCGACCCGCAGTTCAGCTGTGCGGTCACATCGGCTTAGCCCTGATCGGTTTAGTCCTAGTCGAACAATATTTTCGCAATATTCGGACCGATCTTCGGTGGCGGATCAAATTCCTCTGTTTCGCACTCGGGGGAATGTTCGCCTATGACTTTTATCTTTATTCGGAAGCCTTGTTGTTCCAGCGCATCAATGTGGATCTGTGGGTAGCGCGCGGCGCAGTTTCCGCCTTGTTGCCCCCTCTTTTCATTGTTTCGGCCGCCCGTAACCCGCAATGGTCGGTGGACGTGTTCGTTTCCCGTCAGGTGGTCTTTCATTCCGCGACTTTGCTTGGAGCCGGTATTTACTTGTTGCTCATGGCCACTGCCGGCTATTACATCAAGATTTATGGCGGAGAATGGGGAACTGTCGCGCAAATCGTTTTTCTGGTTGGGGCGTTTTTGTTGCTCGCCTTACTGCTTTTTTCGGGGCAGATGCGAGCTCGGATGCGTGTCTTTCTGAGCAAGAATTTCTTTAATTATGCCTATGACTATCGGGAGGAGTGGCTACGAATAATCACTGTACTTTCAGATACCGGGTCCGGACTATCGCTCGAAGAGCGCGTGATCATGACTTTGGGGCAAGCTGTGGAGAGCCCGAGCGGCGTAATTTGGGGGCGCGAATCAAATGGGCATTTAGTCTGGCGGGCGAGCTTCGGAGACCCTGATCTCGATGTTCCCTTTATCGATTGCGGCGATCCGGTAGTTCGCTACATGGAAGATAAGGAGTGGATCGTCAATTTGCCCGAAATGATGACGATGCCGGAGGCTTATCATGGACTCAACCGACCTACATGGCTCAAATCCAATTCCGACGCGTGGTTGCTGGTGCCTTTATTTCAGCAGAAACACCTGATGTCGGGACTGTTGTTGCTGACTCGCCCGCGTACCCCGATTCACTGGAATTGGGAAGTCATCGATTTATTGAAGACCTCCAGTCGTTTGGCTGCAAGCTATCTGGCACTCGAGGATGCCGGTCGGGCCTTAGCCGAAGCCCGGCAGTTCGAAGGTTTCAACCGGCTTTCCGCTTTTATCATTCATGATTTGAAAAACCTTATCGCGCAACTAAGCTTGGTGGTGCGCAATGCAGAGCGACATCACAACAATCCCGAATTTATGCGAGATGCCATCAAAACGGTGGATCATGCGGTCGGGAAAATGAGTCGCCTGATGTCCCAATTGAAAAACTCCGGCTCCGCGCAATCGGAAAGAGTGATTGACCTCGGGGAAATTCTGCGTGAAGTGTTGGAGTCGCGCAAGGTGCAGGCGCCAATCCCCACGTGTGATATGTTTAGGCAGCCGACCCTGGTGAAAGCCAATCGCGACCGTCTGGCGTCTTCTTTTGAGCATATCATTCAAAACGCCCAGGATGCGGCCGGTAAAAATGGTCGAGTGAGCGTTCGAGTGAATGTGGGTAAAAACGGACATGCTACGGTTGATATTGAGGACAACGGACAAGGTATGGACGAGGAATTTATTCGTACCCGCTTATTCAAGCCTTTTGAGACGACAAAAGGAGTAACCGGAATGGGCATCGGGGCATACGAGAGCCGCGAATACATACGTTCTTTGGGAGGGGAACTCAGCGTGAGAAGCGAACCGGGCAAGCGCACGCTGTTCAGTTTCTCGATTCCTATTGTTTCTAAATCCGACGAGCTTGCTTTAAACGAGGTGAATTCCGCTTGAGCGATCAAACATTGCTGATCGTCGAAGACGACCCTGGATTACAAAGTCAACTCCGCTGGAATTTCGAGCAATACAAGGTTCTGACGGCAGATGACCGGGAATCCGCAATCGCAGCGGTCAAGCGTAATCAACCGGCAGTAGTTACGCTCGATCTCGGATTGCCGCCAGATCCCGGTGGAGTGAGTGAAGGTTTCGCAGTACTTGGCGACATTCTATCCATCGCGCCGACAACCAAAGTCATCGTCATTACCGGTAACGACGATCAAATTAATCCAGTCAAGTCCATCGGACTTGGTGCTTACGACTTCTATCAAAAGCCGATAGATCCGGAAATTTTGTCTTTTGTAGTGGAGCGGGCATTCCGTCTTTATAGCCTTGAGGAAGAAAACCGGCAATTTCAGCGGATGCACATCATCAACCCGTTAGAGGGCGTCATCGCGGCTAGCCCCGAGATGCACGAAGTATGTCGTATGGTCGAGCGCTTGGCGCCGACCGACATCACTGTGCTGCTGTTAGGTGAGAGTGGTACCGGTAAAGAGGTACTTGCGCGTGCACTTCATGCGTTAAGCCCTCGTTCGAAAAAGCCTTTTATTGCTGTCAATGCGGCGGCTATTCCGGATAGTTTATTGGAAAGCGAACTGTTCGGTTTCGAAAAAGGGGCGTATACCGGCGCGACGCAACAAACCAAGGGCAAGTTTGAGTTAGCCGACGGCGGAACCTTCTTTCTCGATGAAATTGGCGACATTCCACTTTCACTACAGCCGAAGCTATTGCGCGTTCTTCAGGAACGGATTGTCGAGCGCGTGGGAGGACGACAGCCGATCAAAGTCGATGTGCGTTTGATTTGCGCGACTCACCAAAATCTTTCAAAGCTGATCAGCGAAGGAAGGTTTAGAGAGGATCTTTATTTTCGCATCAACGAAATGATCATCAATATCCCGCCGCTCCGGGAAAGAACCGGAGATGTCGCGGTTTTGGCACGTGCTTTCCTGGACAAATTTGCGCAGCAAATGCGCCGTGCAGACATCCTTGGTTTCAGTGACGGCGCATTGGCCGCCATGGAGGCCTATCACTGGCCGGGAAATGTTCGGGAGTTGGAGCATAAAGTCAAAAGAGCCGTCGTGATGGCCTCGGGGCCTCTCATCGATGCCAGGGACATGGAGCTTGCGCCGGGTGAATTCAAACGGCGGTTATGGAGTTTACGGGAAGCTCGCGACATGGCCGAACGCCAAGCCATTTGCGCCGCACTGAGCGAAGCCGGCGAAAATGTCACCAAAGCGGCGGAGATCCTCGAGATTACACGCCCGACGCTCTATGCGCTCTTGAGCAAATTCAATCTTAAAATTTAGGAGGCTGACATGGCCCGCACGCCTCAGGTGCTTATCTTGCTTATGTCGATCATTAGCCATGATTGGGCGAGAGCCGAAGAGAACCTGCTCAAGCAGGCTCAGGATTACGTTCAAAAGGGCGAGATTAAGGCAGCAGTCATTCAACTGAAGAACTTGCTTCAGAGTGACCCTGAAAATGCCGATGCGCGCGTGCTGATCGGGGAGTCCTATCTAAAGTTAGGCGATGGCCTATCGGCAGCTAAGGAGCTGGAAAAGGCCCGAGAGCTGGGAGCCCCTGGGGAAAGATGGATTATGCCCCTGGCGCAAGCGTACCTGTTGCAGGACAAGCCGAAAGCCGTTCTGGATCAGATCAAGCCGGAAGACGGTTTAAGCGATACGATCCGCGCTCAAGTTTACGGCATTCGTGGATTGGCCCAAATTGCCCTGAGAGAGTCGGATCAGGCTAAGGAAAGCTTTGCCGCCGCTCTGAAGCTTGATTCGACTGCAAGCGATGCCTTGTTGGGGCTCGCCATGCTAGAGGTGCAACAAAAGCAATACAAGAAGGCGATCGAATACGCCAATCAGTCTGTAGCCAAGGATTCCAAAAACGTGAGCGCATGGATGATTTTGGGAGAAACCAAGCGACTGGATGGCGATTTGAACGGTGCGGCCGATGCTTTCACTACGGCACTCGATATTCAGCCTTTCAATGCGCGGGCCCGGCTTGGGCGAGCTGCGGTTTATCTCGCCTCCGGTAGAGCGGAAGAGGCGCAAAAAGACGTCGATGAGGTTCGAAAATCGGCGAGGGACATGCCGCTGGCATTGTATCTTCATGCGGTTATCGCGTTTCAGAAGAAAGCGTTTCAAGAGGCTGAAGATGCGCTCGTCAAAATAACCAATGCTCTTCCGAATCATCCACCCAGCAGACTGCTTTTAGGCACGATTGCTTATCAACAGGGGAAATACGAGTCCGCGGAAAACAATCTCTCTCAATATCTCGGCGCCTTTCCCAAACATGTACCCGCGGCGAAGCTGCTGGCTGCGACACGGATGAAGTTGGGGCGAGCTCATGAAGCCGTAGAACTTTTGAAAAATGTCGAAGAGCAGACAGCTAACGACCCTCAGTTTCTCGCTCTCCTCGGCAGTGCTTACCTTCAAAACAAGCAATACGACTCAGGTACGGAATATCTGAGCCGAGCCGCCGAACTCGCGCCCAATGAGGCGTCGGTCAAGGCGCAACTGGCTCTGGGGCGCATTGCGTCCGGGCAAATGGAGCAGGCGGTGGACGATCTCAAATCCGCCATCGACCTGGATCGGAACCTGCTGCAAGCGGATGTGATGCTAGTCCTTGCCTTAATCCAGCAGAAAAAGCCGGACGAGGCGATCGAGGCAGCCCAGAAAATGAAGAGCAAAATGCCGGGCGACCCCATGCCGGACAATTTGCTCGGGGCTGCCTATATGTCCAAGGGTGATGCGGACAAGGCGCGCGAGCACTGGACCGCGGCTCTGAAGCTCAAGCCCGATTATGCGACCGCCGCGCTCAATTTGGCCAAGCTTGAGCTCAGCCGCAACGACTCCGATGCGGCGGCTCAGCGCTACGAGCAGATTCTTCAGCGCGATCCGAAGAACTTGGCGGCGCTCATCGGTCTGGCTCAGATCGCTGAAATGCGCAAGGATTATGGAAAGATGGAGAAATATCTCAAGGACGCGCGCGAAAAAAATCCCAAGGCGTTGCAGCCATCGCTGATGCTGTCCCGATACTTCCTGGCACAAGGTAAGCCTTTGCAAGCGTTGGAGGCCGCTCGCGATGCCGAGGCCAATAATCCCGATCAGCCGCTGGCGCTTCAAAGTCTAGGTTTGGCTCAGCTCTCTAATGAACAAGGGGCCAGTGCCGTTGCCACATTCAAGAAGTTGGTGAGCAAGGTCCCCAATAATCCGGAGTATCGTCATCAGCTTGCCCAAGCTCTTTATAAGACGGGCGAAAAGCAAGCAGCTAAAGCCGAATGGGAAGGTGCTTTGAAACAGGCTCCCGATTATTTGCCTGCTCTTTTAGCCCAAGCGGAGTTAAATCTTCAGGACAAAAAATATAGCGAGGCACTGAAAATAGCGGAAGACATCAAGGCCAAACATCCGAAATCACCTGTGGGCTTTCAATTGGAAGGCGATGTGCAGTTTGTTCAGAAGGGGTTCAAGGAAGCACTTCCGGCTTATGAAAAGGCTTTCCAAGCAGCGCCGAGTTCGATCTTGGCTCGCCGTTTGTTTCAGACGCACGATGCCTTGGGCCAGGACAAAGCCGCTTTCGACGGCCTAGTTCAGTGGCTGCAATCGTCTAAAGACGACGTTGACTCGTGGATGATGCTGGCGATGGCGCATCAGGAAGCCGGCAGATTCAAGGCGGCAGCAGAGGCTTACGAGAAAGTTCAGAACCTGAAGCCGGACAGTACGGTTGTTCAAAACAATTTGGCCTGGTTGTATCAGGAATTGGGCAGTGATAAAGCGCTGCCCTTGGCCGAAAAACTGCTTACGGCGTCCGACAACCGTCCGGAAGTCATGGATACGGTCGGTTGGATTTTCGTGCAGAACGGAAAACAGGAGAAAGGACTGAACTTATTGCAAGATGCTGCCGTGCATGCGCCGCATATGGCACAGATTCGCATTCACTTGGCCGAGGCTTTGGCTAGGTTGGGTCGAAAAGATGAGGCACGCACGGAACTGGAGCGTCTATTGAAGGAACAGAAAAGCTTTGCTGAACGGGATAAAGCCGAACTCTTACTCAAAGGACTGTAGTGCGGCAACCAAGGCGGTGGAGAAGCAAGGGGGGCAGCGTTTTTCTCGATCTCAAAATATGCGTCGGCCGGGAGAGAAGGCTTCAGGTCGGCTCGTTGTGGCGAGCGCGTTCTTCTGTGCCCTAGCTTTGCGTGCGAGGCTTGGTCGCGACGTGGAATTAAATCCTGTCCTTTATTATTGATAGAATATAAAAATGGCTCAGCCAATGCAAAAAAATACATTAAGAATGATTCTCTTCGTGCTCGTTCTTTGTGCTCCTTTTATGGTTCACGCTGCAGAGAAGGCCTATGTCACCGACAAATTAGAGGTCCAAATGCGCAGAGGCCAGAGTCTGCAGCATAAGATCGTAAAGGCGGTGCCCTCCGGCACAGAAGTGAGTGTGCTCGAGCAAAATCCTGAGACAGGTTATTCGTTCGTGCGGTTGGGGAGTGGCGAGGAGGGCTGGATACTTACTCGGTACCTTTCTGAACAGCCTGTTGCGCTCAACCAACTCGACGAAATGGCGAAGAAACTCGATGCGGCACTGGAAGAAAACAAACGGCTGAAAAGTGAACTGGCTACCATAGCGTCAGGCAAGCAAAGTACCGACAAGACAGCCCAACAACTTCAAACCGAAGCTGCCCGCCTGAACACCGAGCTCATCGCGATCCGTCAAGCCTCTGCCAACGTGCTCCAAATTCAAGCCGAACGTGACAGTCTGCGGGAGAGCGTTATCAATCTTGAACGGGAAATGGATACTCTTCGCCGGGAGAAACAAGCTTTGGAAGCCGACCATCGTCAAAATTGGTTTATGATCGGTGCCGGAGTGCTCTTCGGGGGCATCGTGCTCGGAGTGGTTCTGCCGCGCATGAGCTGGCGCAAGAAAAACGGTTGGGGCTCATCATTCTAGCGCCCGTTATGAATTCGACTTTACCGCTTTGGATCGTCAAAGCGAGCAAATCTAGCTAGTGAGTTGATTGATATTCGCCCGGAACGCTTGATTCTTTTGATTAGTCTTGGCAGTTCATCACCTAAGCCCCCAAATCCATTTGTTTCCTTTTATAGGCCGTAAATCGGCTCAGTCCTGTTTTGGAGATTATTGATGAGCGATAAAGAAACCCGTTCCTTTTCATCCCAGGTTGTAGACGGTATGGAACGGGCGCCGAGCCGTGCCATGCTGCATGCGGTCGGCTTCACCGATGACGATTTCAAGAAACCCCAAATCGGCATCGCGTCCACCTGGAGCATGGTGACCCCTTGCAATATGCACATCAACCGTCTGGCGGACGATGCGGCGCGCGGTGTGGATCAAAATGGCGGCAAGGCCGTGATCTTCAACACCATTACCATTTCGGACGGCATCTCGATGGGCACCGAGGGCATGAAGTACTCGCTGGTGTCCCGAGAAGTCATCGCCGACTCCATCGAGACAGTCGTAGGTTGCCAAGGCTTTGACGGTGTCGTGGCCATCGGCGGCTGCGACAAGAACATGCCGGGTTGCATGATGGCTTTGGCGCGTCTCAATCGTCCCGCCGTATTCGTCTACGGCGGCACCATTCTGCCCGGCTGTCTCGGCGAGAAGAAGCTCGACGTCGTATCCGTATTCGAGGCGGTCGGCGCCCGCGCCAATGACAAGATCGACGATGCGCAATTGAAAGAAATCGAGGCCAAGGCCATTCCCGGTGCGGGCTCGTGCGGCGGCATGTACACCGCCAATACCATGGCTTCGGCCATCGAAGCGCTGGGCATGAGTCTTCCCGGCAGTTCGGCTCAGGCGGCGGTTTCTCCGGATAAGCAATCCGATTGTGTCAGGGCCGGTCAGCAGGTGCTCAAACTCCTGGAACTCGGTATCCGTCCTCGCGATATCATGACCAAGCCGGCCTTCGAGAACGCCATTACCGTCGTCATCGCTCTGGGCGGATCTACCAATGCAGTATTGCATCTGTTGGCGATGGCCAATGCCTGTGGCGTCGATTTGTCGCTCGACGACTTCACTCGCATCGGCAAGAAAGTACCGATGCTGGCCGACCTCAAGCCGAGCGGACGCTACGCCATGGCGGAACTGATCGAGATCGGCGGCATCTTACCTTTGATGAAGATGTTGCTGGAGGCTGGACTCCTGCACGGCGATTGTCTCACCGTTACCGGCAAGACGCTGGCCGAGAACTTGGCCGATGTACGGCCTTATCCGGAAGGACAGGAGATGATACGGTCCCTGGACAACCCGATCAAAAAGGACAGCCATTTGGTGGTTCTGAAAGGCAATCTTGCGCCCGAGGGCGCCGTTGCGAAGATTACCGGGAAGGAAGGGCTTTCCTTCACCGGGCAGGCCCGGGTATTCGATTGCGAAGAGTTGGCGCTCAAGGCGATTCTGGATGGGACGGTCCAAAAGGGCGATGTGATCGTCATACGCTACGAAGGACCTAAAGGCGGTCCCGGCATGCGCGAGATGCTTTCGCCCACCTCCGCCGTCATGGGGAAGGGCTTGGCCAAAGATGTGGCGCTCATTACCGACGGGCGTTTCTCCGGCGGCACCCACGGGTTCGTCGTCGGTCACATTACCCCCGAAGCCTACGCCGGCGGCCCTCTGGCGATCGTTCAGAACGGCGATACCATTACCATCGATGCCGAGCGTCGCGAAATGACTTTGCACCTCGGCGAGGATGAAATCCGCTCGCGACTCGCATCATGGCGCCAGTCCAAGCCGCGTTACACCAAAGGCGTGCTCGCCAAATACGCGAAGCTCGTATCGTCCGCCTCCCAAGGCGCGGTGACCGATATGAATCTGGAGGACATTTAAGGCCGTGTCCCGGGCTATTCCGGAAACGCTCGAAATGATCGGGGCGCTCATCGAGCGCCCCTCGGTCAGTTGTACCGATCCCCGTTATGACCAAAGCAATTTGCCGGTTATCAATCTCTTAGCCGAGTGGCTGGATGCTTTAGGCTTTTCGGTTGAAATCCGCGCGATCGGAGATCGCAAAGCCAATCTGATCGCGACACTGGGTAGCCGCGAGGATCCCACCGGCCTGGTGCTGTCAGGCCATACCGACACCGTTCCTTGCGACCCCGAGTTATGGTCCTCAGACCCTTTCAAAGCCGTAGAGAGAGACGGCCGTATTTACGGCTTGGGCAGCGCCGACATGAAGTCTTTTTTCGCGTTGGCGCTGGAGGCGGCAAGCCGCTTTGAAGCCAAGAGCTTGCGACATCCCTTGGTGATTCTCGCCACCGCCGATGAAGAAAGCTCGATGTCCGGAGTCAAATCCCTGGTAGCCGATAACGTGAAACTCGGACGTTACGCCGTCATCGGCGAGCCGACCGGCCTCAAGCCGATCCGCATGCATAAAGGCGTGATGCTCGAGTCCCTCGTGGTGAGGGGAAAGGCCGGGCATTCGAGCGATCCGTCCTTGGGAGCGAATGCGATCGAGGGCATGCACGCCGTCCTGTCGGAATTACTGGCTTTCCGGGCCGAACTTAGGGCTCAGTACCGCAATCCAGCATTCAAAGTCGATTATCCGACGCTGAATCTTGGTTCGATCCATGGCGGAGACAATCCCAACCGCATTTGCGCCCACTGCGAAACCCAGATCGACATCCGCCCGTTGCCGGGAATGGAGCTCGAGGATTTGCACCATAAACTGGTAAAGCGCCTCGAACCCGTATTGGCCCAAGCCAATGGGCTTTCCCTGGAAATCCGCCGCATGTTCGAGGGATTGCCGCCGTTCGAGAGCGACGCCAATGGGGAAATCGTCCGCTGCTGCGAGGAACTGAGCGGCTACGGTTCCGGCGCTGTCGCATTCGGCACCGAGGCACCGTTTCTGAGCCGGCTCGGGCTACAAACCGTTGTTATGGGACCGGGCCATATCGAACAGGCTCATCAACCCGACGAGTATCTTCCGTTCGAACATATCCGCTCGGGGAGCGAGATCTTGAGCCGATTGATCGAACGGTTTTGCATCCGGCCTGCGGCCTAAACGGAACATGCCTCTGCCGACTTCCCCCGAAGCTTTCGTCCGCTGGTTTCGCGATTCTTCGCCTTACATCCACGCCCATAGGGGCAGAACCTTCGTCGTGTCCTTCGGCGGGGAGGCTGTGGCCGATAGCGGATTCCCCAATGCGATTCACGATTTCGCCATGCTCAACGGCTTGGGCGTGCGCTTGGTTCTGGTACACGGAATCCGCCCACAGATCGATGCTCGTCTGAAATCCCGTGGCGTGGAGGCGCATTATCATCAGGGGCTTCGCATCACCGATAAAACAGCGCTCGAATGTGTAAAGGAAGCTGCGGGAACGGTTCGGGTGGAGATCGAAGCCTTATTATCACAAGGGCTCGCCAATTCACCGATGGCCGGGGCGCGCATCCGGGTGGCCTCCGGCAATTTCGTTGCGGCCAAGCCGGTGGGGGTCCGAGAGGGCGTGGATTTCCAGCACACCGGTGAAGTCAGGCGCATTGATGTCGACGGGATTCGCGGAGCATTGGACCGGGGCGACATCGTGTTGCTTTCCGCGATTGGTTACTCGCCCACCGGCGAGGTGTTCAATCTTAATGCCGAACAGGTAGCCACTTCGGCCGCCATCGCCCTCAGGGCCGACAAGCTGCTGCTGTTGACCGAACAAGACTGCATCTCCAGCTTCGACGGCAAGCTGATACGACAGCTTACGACCGGAGAGGCCGAGGATTTGCTGAAAGACGAAAGCGCTTTAGCCAACAAAGAGGTCGTTCCGCATCTTAAGGCCGCCATCAAAGCGTGTCGCGAGGGCGTTCAACGCACTCATCTGCTCGACCGACATATCGATGGCGCCGTGCTGCTCGAATTGTTCACCCGAGACGGCATCGGAACGCTCGTCAGCCGAACACCCTTTGAAGCTATGCGCCCCGCCAAGGTTCAGGACGTCGCGGGAGTACTCGATCTTATCGCACCGCTTGAGCAAGCCGGCATACTGGTGCCGCGTTCCCGCGAGCGGCTGGAAACCGATATCGGCGATTTCGTGGTGATCGAGCGCGACGGTCTGATCATCGGCTGCGCCGCGTTGCACGTGTTTCAAGAAGAAAGGATGGGAGAGTTAGCCTGCCTCGCGCTTCACAACGACTACCGTGGCGAAAAGCGCGGCGAGCGGTTACTCGAGCATCTGGAGGCAAAAGCCCGTTCCCTGTACGTGGAACGGCTATTCGCGCTGACCACCCAAACGGCACACTGGTTCCGGGAACGCGGTTTCGAACCGGCGAGCACCGCCGATTTGCCCGAGGCGCGCCGGACCTCTTATAACCCTCAACGCGCCTCCAAGGTATTGATCAAGCCGCTCAAGCTCGCGCAATCTTGAATTGATAGGTCAGGCTTTGTAACGCGAGTCTTATTTCTCACGGATGAGGTCGTAGATATTGAGGTAATCCTGCCCTGGGTTCTTCCATGAGAAATCGTAACGCATGGCGTTTTTCATCAGCTCCCGGAAGTGTTCGGGATAGTCGTAATAGCAGCTCAACGCCCGTCCCAGCGCCGATTCCAGCCCGCTATAGTCGTAATCCCTGAACACATAGCCGTTGCGCTCGTGCAGCGGCTTGTACGAATAATCCTTGTCGAATACCGTGTCCGCCAGGCCGCCCACCTCCCGCACCACGGGTACCGTGCCGTAGCGCATGGCAATCAGCTGGGTCAGGCCGCAGGGTTCGAACTGGCTCGGCACCAGGATGATGTCCGCGCCGGCGTAGATGAGATGCGACAGTTCCTCGTTGAACCCGATTTCGATGTGGCAATCGGGATTATCGTTCAGCTGATGTTTCAGGCTCCAGAAATAGCTGTTGATCTGTCCGTCCGGGCTGGAGCCCAGTAGCACGAACTGACCGCGCCGGTGCAGTGTATAAAAAATGGCGTGGCGGATGAGTTCCAGCCCCTTCTGAGGATCCAGCCGACCGACGAAGGCGACGATGGGTTTTTCGTTGTCGGCAAGCATCAAGCGGTCTCTCAGCGCCTTTTTGTTCTTGTATTTTTCTTCGATAGTGTCGACGTCGTAGCGGTGGGGAATATAGTGATCGATTTCCGGGTTCCACACGTTGTAATCGATGCCGTTGACAACGCCACCGTATTTCACGTGATGAATGTGCAGCGTGGGCTCGAGGCCGAAGCCCTGGCCCTGGTCCTTGGCTTCGCTGGCGTGGCGCGGCGAAACGGTGGTGACGAAGTTGGCATAGACCACCCCGGCTTTCATGAGGTTGAGTGCATGCGGATTGAAGTTGTCCCGCAGCCGGTCGTAATGGAAATAGTATTCGGGCCGGTTGAGCCCGGTCGCGTGAAGCACTTGCGCGCCGGTGACCCCCTGGTGTTTGAAATTGTGGATGGTGAAGCACACCCGTGGGTGCGTCATCCCGAGGAATTTATAGATCTCGAACAGAAACACCGGCACCAGGGCTGTCTGCCAGTCATGGCAATGGATGACGTCGGGATTCTTGCCGGATTTCCAAAGGAATTCCATGGCTGCCCGGGTGAAGAAAGCGAAGCGCAAAACATCGTCATTGAAGCCGTAGATGCAGCCGCGGTTGAAGAAATTGTCGCTGGAATGCGGCTCGATGAAGAAGCACTTGCGGCCGTGCACGAATCCGAAATAGACGGTGCAGTGAATGGCGCCGCCGTACCAGGGCACCCATAAGTCGCCATAGGTTTCGCACAGGCCCCAGATGTGGTCGTAACGCAAGCAATCGTATTTGGGCAAAATGATTTCGACGTGATTGCCGCGGATCTCCAATTCGTTGCTGAGTCCGAACACGACATCGGCGAGGCCGCCGACTTTGGCGACCGGTGCGAGTTCGGGGGTGATTTGAACGATAAACATCGAGGGGGTCGTCGAGACATGATGCTGGGCCTGGGCAACGGGCTCGGGCTCGGCCGGAACTATCGGTGGCGGTGCCGGTTCCAGTTCCAGTGACACGGACTCCGGTTCGGGTAAGTCCTCCGACTTTTCCAACGGTTTCGAATCGTATGGCACGGGCTCCGGTATGGGAGTGGCGCTGCTTGTCTCCGAAGGCATTCGTTCTACGTTTTCTGCTCGTTCAGAAATTACTGGCTCCGGTATTAGCGGCATGTCGGTGTCGGCGATCGGAGCAGAATGTGGCTCTTCGGTGCTTGCCGATTTCTCAAGATCTCGCAGCGGCATCTCCGTTTCCGCGGGCTCGGCTGAAACGAGGTCGTTCCGGTTTTTCTCATTCACCCGATCGATCCTCGTACTAGGCGATTTGTTTTCAGGTTCGTTTTCCAGCCGTTTTCCCGGAACGGTAGACGTAATCTTTTCAGCCGATGTCTCCCCCGCAGCTATGACTGCCGGGGCAGGGGCGATATCTTGCTTCGGCCTGTTAACTCTTTTCTGAGCCGCCGGAGCCTCGGATTTTTTGGAGGAGGCTACGGAGCTCGGCGACGTCTCCGATGAGGAACGTACGTCTTTGGCTTTTGATCGAGTGGCTTTACTGGGTGACTCGTCTTTTATCGCTGGCCTTTCCACGGCCTTTCCCGGCTTCCCTTCTTTCTGAGACTCGGGAACGATTATTTTAGTATCTCGAGGCGGGGTCTTTTGGGTCATGAGGTTGCGTCCGGTTGCCTAACATGAACTCGAAAGGGCTAGTTTAAGCGATCCAGTGTTCCGAAAAAAACGCCATGTCAGCTCAAGTTAGAAGTTAGCCTATTTACTCGGGTGGCTTATTGGCTCCGGAATCGGAGCAAAGACAGGCAGTGATGCACTCGGATGAGGGATCGGGGATTATTGCGTTACCAATACCCGCCCCATTCCCGGCGTCAATTCAAACTGGAACGGCGTCGGCAAGTAGTCCAAGGGCCATTCCGGGGAAACATCGAACAGCGGGGGTTCGCTTTGGACAAGCTGGTACAGATTGTCGGAGAAGAAGTTTTGCCGATTCCAGGAATCTTTGTTCAGGATAATCAACGCTTCGTTGCGCTTCCGACTGGCGGCTTTCCGCATCAGCAAGATCTCCGGATTGGAATGGGCGAGCAGTTGTGTGATGCTCTCCTCAGAAAGCACTGGATGCTGGCTTTTGATTCGATTGATCTGTTTGACGTAACCGGTCAAATCGATGTTGGTGTTTTCCCAGTCGTCAGGTGTGGTCTCGACGACGTGGAGCGGCTTTTGGAAGCCGAATTCGAACCCCATCGGTATCATCACGCCGGCGGAAAATAAGGCCGCGAAGAAATAACGCTGTTTGACCGCGTCGGCATTTTGCTGGAATTCGGCGAATGCGCGTGGCGTATCGTGGCTTTCAGGGAAGCTGATGGACGGCACGATGTCTCGCGTGAGTTGATACTGCTCCAAAAGCCAGGAAGCGGAAAAATCCCACCATTTCGAGCTGTTGAAGATGAAGTCGAAGCCGGCTTGCGCGGTTTCTCGGGTCTGGTCGGCGCTACAGCCCAAGGTTTCGGCGAGAAATACGGTTTCCGGATGGGCCCGTTTGGTTTCTTCGATGAGCCGCGCCCAGAAACGGCTGGGCAATTGATAAGCCGCATCGCAGCGTAGTCCTTTAAAGCCCAAGCCGATCAGGTATTCGACGATTTCGCGGCAATATCGGTACAAACCTTCCGCGTCGGACGTATGCTGATGATCGAATTGGGCAAGATCGCGCCAGACGACCTTTTCTCCATCGTGCATGCAGAATGGATGGGCGATGCGTTTGCCTTCTTTGACGAACCACTCGGGATGCTGTTTGAGCAAAGCGGAATCGTAGGCGCAATGATTGATGACCAAATCGACGATCATGCCGAGTCCGAGACTCTCGGCTTGGCTCACGACCTCGCGCAGCTGTTCCTCCGGAGATTTGGAAGAGCGGGCATTCAGCAACCACGGATCGATTTGAAAATAGTCTTTGATGGAATAAAGGCTGCGGGAGCGTCCGAGCTTTTGAACGGGATTTACGAAGATCCAGTTGAATCCCATATCTGCCGCTCTTTCCAGATGCGGCTTCCATCGAGTTAAAGGCCCCGCAAGCCGCGGGAAAAGGTTATAGATTTTCATGAGCCTCGGAGAATCATTTGGCGTGAGACGTGAGAGAAGCCCGGCGGAAGTCGGTTGCCGTCCAATATCGAATAGACCGCCGTAAACGTGACCTGGTTCATCCAATCGCCCCAGGCGCGGGACCTTTGCAACACAAGCCCGGTGTCGTTTCAGTTGTTTCGATCGTTGACGCTCGAAGAGTTAAAACGAATGTCGAGTAAGATTCGATAATCTTCAAGTCTTGATCGAAAAAAGGGATGCCGCCAGGCATCCCTTTCGTGTTTCGCCGAACTCTCGGAAAGGCGAGAAGTCGGCTATTAAACCATGGTCCGCGCGATCTTGAACGCTTCGCGGAAATCGTAAAACACCGGTTCGTCCTGAGTAAGGAGCGAACGGAGCAACTGCAGTTGCAGCTTGTATTTATAGTCGCCAACCGCCAATGCACCGATGCCGACGGCACCCGCCGAATTGACGGCATGTTTGAGCGGAGCGCCCAAATCCGTCCGCTTGACGCCTTCGATACCCAATGGCGGAACCGCGTTCACATCCGCCGCGACCTTGAGCTGATACGCTTCCGCCAAGGCACTGGCTTTTAGAACCTGCACTCCGGCTTTAGCCGTGCAGAACACAATATCCGCCTTGTGAAGCAAATGGGCTTTATCGGCCTCGGATGCCGCACAAGTACCTTCCAATTGGGTTTCAAACAGGCGCCCGTAGGTATCGGCTTTTTCCAGCGCGTTATCGAGCGAAGCATGATCGACGATCGTCGTTTCCGCTCCGCACAAAGCGGCAATAACTCCGGTGGCTATGCCCACCGGTCCGGTGCCACCGAATACGACGGCATTGCATCCTTTCAACTCCATGCCGTGTTTTTCCTTAAGCTGTTTTTCAGCCACCGCAACCAAAGCCGCCGCCGTAGTGAAACCTCCGCTGGGGTCGGCCAGGACGGAAAACTGGAAAGGCGGCACCATGGCTTTTTGGGTAGCTTCCAACATGCTCACCGCCAAACCGATGTCGCGTCCGCCGATAAACATGCCCGTTCTTTTTACGCCTTCCGGCCCGCGCGAAAAGATGGCGTCTTGAGTAAGGCCGTTGATTTCCTCCAGCTTTACGTTGTTGAGCGGAATAATCATGTCGAAATCCGCATCAACCGCCATATTGATATCAAATGGGCTGTTATGGGGCATCGGATCGAGCATGTATAAAACACTGCGTTTGGACATGTTTCGGTTTCTCTACTTCTTCAATAAAAAGATATTTGGCTAGAGGTTATTCGTCGTGCATGGATTTCATGACGGAAATGCCGCGCTCGACAACTGTTCTCCACGCTTTTTCGAGTTCGGGGTTGAATTTGGGATCGCTTTCGGCCACGGTCGATAGCAGGGCAGAAACCCAAAAGTCGTAAAGTTCCGGTTCTATATTAAGCCTGTTTCTGGAATGGGATTCACCGAGCTGAATCATCTTTTCCGCCGTGACCGGGCTGGGTTCATGAAAGAACAGAATCAAATGCCTGATACCATGGTCCAGCATTCGCTTCTGAGTTTCCCAGTCGGTTTTGCGGAACCGTTCCGCGATCTTGGGCGATGTCGCAACAAAAGCATCATAGAAATCGTCTATAAAAGTCCCTGTAAGACGGCACCGCGTGTAACTTTTGTCCACCATCTCCTTAATGGTTCGATCATTGTCGGTATCCAGGATTTTAATTACTTCGGCAGTATTAGTATTCATTATTATGCTTCTCTTGGCTGGTGCTTAACTATTATTGTTTTTATTGATAATTAAATACCCGAGGATTCGGTAATTTTCCCCGATGGCTGTCCCTAGCCAGCAGGAGCAAAAATTAATTACCAACTGAACAATGGCCGATTAATGTGTGACCATTAAGTCCACAGTAAGAAATAGCATATTAATGAATTTCTGCTTTGGAGCTCTAAAGCTTCTTGGCGGACTCCCGGGCCATTTCGAAAGCGTCGTTGTAATCGAGAAAAACCGCCTTATCCGACTGGCGTTGCTGATTGCGCATTTTATTCAGCAACTTATGTTGCGTCTGGTATTTGATGTTACCGATAGCCAAAGCGCCTACACCGACGGCGCCGCTCTGAGAGCCCTCGATTTCGGTGCCTTTGTGGTGAGGGCCGAGACCGGCGATTCCGGATGGCGGAACCGCATTGACATCGGCGGCGACTTTGAGTTGTGGGGCAGAGGCGACCAATTCCGCACTCAGCACCTCGATTCCGGCAGCGGCGGTAGCGAATACCACATCGGCAGTTTTGATCAGGTCCGGTTTGTTGGCGTCGGCGTCGCCTTGAATGTTGGTTTGACCGTCACCGAATTCGGCATTGCATAGCTCCGCGATCTTCTGAGCCCTTTCCAACTGACGACCGATGATTTTTACGTTGGCTCCGGCTTTGGCGGCCAATACGGCAGCGATCTGTCCGACCGGTCCGGTGCCTCCCAGGGCGAGTACATTCTTGCCCTGCAAGCTCGTCTGATGGCGCTTTTCGAGTTCCCTCTCCACCATGGCGACCATGGCGGCAGCCGTGGTGAAAGCACCGCTCGGATCGGCAAACGCGGAGATCACAAAGGGCGGAACCATGGATTTTTTAGCAGTGCGGAGCATATCCATGGCCGTTTTTACATCGCGCCCGCCGATGAAAATACCGGTCCTTTTCACACCGCTCGGGCTTCTGGAGAAAATCGCATCCTGCACCAGGGCGGTGACTTCGCCCAGTTCGACATTGAGATACGGAATAGCGGAAGTCCAGCCGGCGTCCAAAGCCATATTGACGTCGAACGGGCTGAGGTTCTTTTCCGAGGTGAACATGTGCAGGATGAACGGTTTTTCCATGCGTGGGTCCTCTGTAATTTTTCTGGTGAAGACAAAGGTTCGGTTTTAAATATCTCGCCGGGACGGGCGCGAATTGGTCGCGCCCAGCATAACACAGTTCAGCTGCCGCAGAATCGTTGGCTAAAGCGAGCTTAACGGGAGAAAACTACTGGCGTTCCAGCAATTGCGCATGTGCCGCCGCGAGCCGGGCGATAGGTACGCGATGAGGCGAGCAGGACACGTAGTCCAGCCCGATGGCGTGGCAAAACCGGATGGAGGAGGGATGGCCGCCCTGTTCGCCGCAGATGCCGACCTCGAGTTGCGGATTGGTCTTTCGGCCCCACTCCACCGTCATTTGCATCAACGCGCCGACGCCTTTGATGTCCAGCACTTCGAACGGGTTGTCCTGCAGAATGCCGTATTCGGTATAAAGCGGCAGGAACTTGTTCTCGGCGTCCTCGCGGGAGAAGGAAAATGTCGCCTGGGTCAGATCGTTGGTGCCGAAGGAAAAGAACTCGGCGATTCCTGCCAAGTCTTGGGCGCGCATGCAGGCGCGGACGGTTTCCACCATGCTCCCGAACTTGAATGCCAGCTCCACATCGAACTCCGTCTCGATGTCTCGGTGGATTTTGTCCACTCTGGCTTTGACGTGTTTCAGTTCCTGAGCGGTGATGACTTGCGGGACCATGATCTCGGGATTGACGGGTACGCCTTCTTTCACGCATTGCGCGGTGGCTTCCAGAATGGCGCGGATCTGCATCTCGTAAATTTCGGGGTAGGTGATGCCGAGGCGAACGCCGCGATGGCCCAGCATGGGATTGACCTCGTGCAACTCCCGCACTTTACGCAGCATCTGTTCCTTTTTGGCGATGACGCTGTTGACCAGGTCTTCGCTCAAATCGTTCGCGGTATAAGGCGCATTCAATGTGCTCAGGGCGGTGCTGCGTCCTTTGACCGCCAACCGGTATTCCTTCAGAGCCTCGATTTCGTCGAGCAATTGATGCTCGCTCGGCAGGAACTCGTGCATCGGCGGATCGAGCAGCCGCACAATGACCGGCCGCGGCGCCACGATCTTGAGCAGTGCTTTGAAGTCGTCGCGCTGGATAGGCAGCAGTTTATCCAGGGCGGCTTGCCGCTCATCGATAGTGTGGGCGAGGATCATCTCGACGACGAGAGGAAGGCGCTCGCTGGCATTGAACATGCGTTCCGTACGGCAGAGACCGATGCCCATGGCGCCGTGTTCCAGCGCGAGGGCGGCGCTCTCGGGCGTGTCGGCGTTGGCCAAAACCTTGAGCCGGGCGGCCTCGTCGGCCCAGGACAGCAGCGTTTTCAGCTCATCCGAAAATTTGGGCGCAATGGTCGGGATTTCTCCCAAATAAACATTGCCGGTGCTGCCGTCGATGGTGATGACATCGCCTTCGCGCAAGGTGATGTCGCCGACCCGGGCCAATCGCGCCCGGCTGTCCACCCGAATGCCTTCGGCGCCCGCGACACAGGCCTTGCCCATGCCCCGGGCCACCACCGCCGCGTGCGAGGTCTTGCCGCCGCGGCTGGTCAAAACGCCTTGTGAGGCGAAGAAGCCGTGAATGTCTTCCGGTTTGGTTTCTTCCCGCACCAGAATGACCTTTTCGCCGGCTCGTCCCTGGATTTCGGCCTGATCGGCGTCGAACACGCAGCGGCCGCTGGCGGCACCGGGCGAGGCCGGCAAGCCCTGGGCCTCGGGTTTTTCCGTATGGCTCGGATCGAGGCGGGGATGCAGAAGCTGTTCGAGGTGGGTGGGGTTCACCCGCAGCAAGGCTTGCTCCTTGCCGATCAGCCCCTCGTGGTACATGTCCACCGAGGTTCTCACCATGGCCGTGGCGTTCATCTTGCCGTTTCGGGTTTGCAGGCAGTAGAGAACGCCCTTTTCGATGGTATATTCGAAGTCCTGCACTTCGCGATAATGCGCTTCGAGCGTGTCGCGCAATTCGACGAGCTGACGATATTGTTCCGGCATCTCCTGTTTCATCTCGTGCACCGGTTTCGGCGTGCGGATGCCGGCCACCACGTCTTCGCCCTGAGCGTTGACCAGATACTCGCCGAATAGCTCGTTTTCGCCGGTGCCGGGATTGCGGGTGAAGCCGACGCCGGTCGCGCAGTCGTTGCCCATATTGCCGAACACCATGGTCACCACGTTGACGGCGGTGCCGTTGGCCATCTCCGGCGTAATGTGGAACTCGCGGCGGTAGTCCAGCGCGCGTTTGCCCATCCAGGAGCCGAAAACCGCCTTGATGGCGATTTCCAGTTGTTCGAAGGCATCTTCCGGAAACGGCTTGCCGGTTTCATCCTTCACGATCTTCAGAAACCGTTCGCTGATGTCCTCCAGGTGCTCCGCACTCAATGCGATATCGGCCTTGACGCCAGCGGTTCGTTTGACGTCCTCGAATACTTCGTCGAACCGCGCGTCCGGAACGCCCAAGGCGATCTTGCCGAATAGCTGAATGAAGCGCCTGAAGGCGTCATATCCGAAGCGCTCGTTGCCGGTCTGCCGAATGAGTCCTCGCAGCGTTTTTCGGTTGAGACCCAAATTGAGGATGGTGTCCATCATGCCGGGCATGGACATTGCGGAGCCCGACCGTACGGAGACTAAAAGAGGATTGTTCTCGCCGCCGAACCGCTTGCCGGTTTTTTCCTCCAGCCGTTGGATGTGGTCGCGCACTTCGTCCAAGAGACTATCGGGAAGGCTCTTTTTCTCCAGGTATTCGAGACAGGCTTCGGTCGTGATGACAAAGCCCGGCGGTACGTTGAGGCCGATTTGGGTCATCTCGCACAAATTGGCGCCCTTGCCGCCCAAAAGCTGCTTATCGCGGCCGTCGCCCTCGTGAAAGGCATACACGTATTTCTGGGTCATGCTCGCTCTCCTCCGATTGAGACTTGGACGCGGTGCTACAGTCTTAGATTCCCAAATAGGCAGTGCTTTGACCGATTTCAGCTGGGCGCCATCAGCTTTCCGTCTTTCGGTCGATCTCGTCCGAGCGCAAAAAATCGATCGGTGAGGCCGGTTAAGGGATTGCCGCTAACGTTCCGAAGATTCGGCGGATGTCGCTTCAGCGATTTTTTTGAGCTTCCATTCGCGGTGTTTGTTCATGATGTCGACGACTTCGAGTGGATCGTCGGTTATCGAGACATGTCTCAAATCGGCTTTGTCGATCAGTTGATTGGCGAGCAGCGTATTATGGGTCCAATCCATCAGTCCCTTCCAATGATCCGAACCGAACAAGACCAGCGGCATGGGATGGATTTTGTGCGTTTGCATCAGATTGAGCGCTTCGAACAATTCGTCCAGGACGTTGAACCCGCCGGGAAAGCAGATATAGCCCATCGAATGTTTCACGAACATGAGTTTGCGCACGAAAAAGTAGCGAAACTCTAAGCGCAGGTTTTGATGCGAATTCGGTTTCTCTTCGCCGCCTGATTGGATATTGAGTCCTATCGAACGCGCTTTCTTGAGACGCGCGCCCTTATTGGCGGCCTCCATAATGCCCGGCCCGCCGCCGCTGATGATGGCATAGCCGTGACTGGCGAGCACCTCGGCGACGGTCTGTGCGGCTTGATAGTACGGGCTGCCCGGCTTGATGCGGGCGGAGCCGAAAAACGAGACGGCGAAGCGAAGATCGGAAAGCTTGTCGAAGCCTTCGGTGAACTCGCTGATGATTCTGAACATGCGCCACGACTCGCTGCCTCTGAGATCCTCGATCATAAGCCTATCTTGAGATTTAAAGTGGGATGGAGTCTTAAATCTAGAAACGGCAGTTGACCGCGTAGGTGGAGTAGAAAAGCCTTATGGAGTCTGGCCATCTTACCTACCTTCTTACCGATGTCACTGCCGGGGTGAAGCCGCACACTCGGACGCGTCCGACTGCCGTTTCCAGGTTTTAAAGTATGGCAGTTAATGGCGAAATTTCACCGGCGCCCCGTAGAAGGCATCAGCCGGGATGTTCTTGCAAGTGCTTGTCGCATGGCGAGTTTTTGGTGCAAGCGAAGGCCGAATGCGGAGGATTTCTCCCTTGGTTTACCGCCCGTCCGGCCAAGCCGTCAGACGGTAATCACTACCCGCACCGAATCCAAACGGAGGTGCGCCCCCTGGATGCAATTGTTCATCTCGATCGCGTTCTCTTTAAGCTGATCCAGCTCTTCCTGGCGGACGTTCGGATTGACTCGCCGCAGGGCTGCGAGCCGTTTGAGCTCGGCTGTCATGGTGTCGAGCATCCTTTTCGCACTTTCGCCGATGACGCCGGGCAGACGCGCCCGCGCCTTCTTTTCGGCCTGTTGGATTAAACGATTAATGAGCTTTTGCCGGCTTTTGACCAACCCCAGCGCGTGCTCCCGGTCGAACTGCTGGGGTTGCTCGGCAAGGCTTTCGAAGGGCAGGGCGCCGAGATCGTTGCCGTCCTGGTCGAACAGGAAGCGCAGCACCGTGGGCGGAAAGAAGCGGCCGATCTGCAAGCGCTTCGGTGCGGTGCATTCGACCAAATAAACGGTTTCGAGCAGCAGTTGGCCGGCATCGAGTTCGGGATGTCGGACCAAGCTCAGCGCCGCGTTGCCGTGTTCGCTGTTCAGAATAAGATCCATGGCGCCGCGCACCATCGGGTGTTCCCAAGTCAGGAACAGCATGTCCTCGCGCGCCAGGCCGATACGCCGGTCCAGCGTGACTGTCACGCCGTCGTCGGGCAGTTCCGGGAACTGGGTGCGCATATGGTCGCCGGGCCTGAGGATGTAGCAATGATCCGAATGTTCCTCGACCGCGACCCCGTAGGCGTCGAACACATCTTCCAAATAAGGCCAGGGATTATGCTCGCGGTCCGTTTCTTCGATGAGCCGGACTAGGCGCTCCGCGACGTCTTTGCGGCAGGAGTTCAATTCCAGCAAGCGATCCCGGCCCTGATGCAATTCTTCCTCGATCGCATCGGCCAGTTTCCGCGCCCGCTCCACCAGTCTGGTTTCGCCCTCGGGATCGGGCGTCCGCAACAATGCGCTCAGCTCTCCTCCGAGTCGGCTAAACACGGGGAGCCCCGCCGGACTGAGCTGGCTGAATGCATTCAGTCCTTCGTTATACCAGCGGAACAACACGCTCTGAGCGCTATGCTCGAAATAGGCGACGTGAATGCGAATGGTCTCGGATTGCCCGATACGATCGAGACGGCCGATCCGCTGCTCCAACAGATCGGGGTTGAGCGGCAAATCGAACATCACCAGATGATGGGCGAATTGGAAATTTCGTCCTTCGCTGCCGATTTCCGAGCAGACCAGCGCCTGAGCGCCGTTTTCCGTATCGGCGAACCAGGCCGCCGCCCGGTCGCGGGCTACGATGCTCATTTTTTCGTGGAAAACCGCCGCGCGCACGCCCCGGACTCGAAGCGCCTCCTCCAAATCGATGGCGGTTTTGGCTTTCGCGCAGATCACCAGCACCTTGGCCGACTTGAGGCTCTTTATCGTATCGACCAGCCAATCCACGCGGCTGTCCAGACGCCACCACTCGTCGGCCTTTTTGTACTGCCGGGCATAGAGGGTTTCCGGATGCAGGAGGTCTTCGATCTGGGGTTGAGTCTCGGCCAGCATTTGGCTGTAAGCTTCGGGCAGCGGCAGGGGATGAGCGATCAGTTCCCGCCCGGGAAAACCCTTGACCGTGGCTCGGGTATTGCGGAAGAGGACCCGACCCGTGCCGTGACGGTCCAGCAGCAGCTGAATCAGCTCGCGACGCGCATCCTCCGCGCGCTCCGGGTCGTCCAGCCGGTCCAGTAAATCGTCCGCCAAGTCTTGCGAGATGAGGGATTTCAGTTGCCCCAAGGTCTCGCGGTCCAACTTCGGATCGTCCAGCAGATGATTGATCACATCGGCCAGCGACTCGTATTGCATTTCCTCGAGTTGGAACCGGTCGAAGCTGTAGAAGCGGTCGGGGTCGAGCAGGCGCAAGCGGGCGAAATGGCTGCGCTTGCCGAGTTGTTCCGGGGTCGCCGTCAAAAGCAGGAGACTCGGCACGGATCTGCCCAATTGTTCGACGAACTGGTATTCGGGACTCGCTTTCTGTTCCGACCATTGCAGGTGGTGCGCCTCATCGACCACGCACATGTCCCAGCCGGCAGCGAGCGCGGCCTCCTGGCGTTCTTCGTCATCCATGAAGAAATCGAGGCTGCACAGCACCAGTTGTTCGCTCAAAAAGGGATTACTGTCCTCGCCTTGCCAGAAGCGTTCCTCGTCGAACAAGCTGAAGCGCAGATTGAAGCGTCTCAGCATCTCCACCAGCCATTGGTGCAGCAAAGGCTCCGGCACGATGATGAGGATGCGTTCGGCGCGTCCGGTCAACAGCTGATGGTGAATGATCAACCCCGCTTCGATGGTTTTGCCGAGCCCGACTTCATCGGCCAGCAGTACGCGGGGGGCTTGACGGTGAGCGACTTCATGGGCGATGTAGATCTGGTGCGGAATGATGCTGGTGCGCCCGCCGAACAAGCCTCGCACAGGGGACTGCTCGAGCTGGCCGATTCTTCGCAGCGTTTCGTAGCGCAAGCGAAACAGCCCCGAAGGATCGAGTTGGCCGGTGAAAAGCCGATCCTGCGGCTTGTTGAACTGCATGAAATGGTTGAGGTCGACTTCGTCCAGGCTGCGCGGCGTTCCGTCTTCGCCCTGGCCTTCGTAAGTGATCAGGCCATTTTTTTCCCGTACTTCCAGAACCTTGAGCTTCCAGCCGTCCGCGCTTTCGATTGAATCACCTTTGGAAAATCTCACCCGCGTCAACGGCGAGTTGTTGACGGCATAGGTGCGCCGCTCGCTGCTGGCGATAAAGAGCAGAGTCACTCGGTTGTTCTCGACGGTCAACACGATGCCCAAGCCAAGTTCGGGCTCGGTTTCGCTAATCCAGCGCTGTCCAGGGACGAAAGTCGCCAAAGTCATTTCTCCTCAAGGTCTAAATCACGGAATGACACTTAATGACAATTATAGGATTGTAACAGGGCAGTCCGAATTGTCGGTTGCAGCTTCCGCTCCCATTATGAGCGGGAACGAGCGCCCAAGTTTCCGATCAGCCTCGGGTTTCAATGGAAACAGCCCGAAAAAGTCGCGAGTGACGGCATGCTGCCCCGGAGATCGTGAAGGGGTCAGGCTTTTGTTGTTTGCTTCGGATTTTCTTGAATGAAGTGCAAAGACGTCCTAAAACGGAAGAACCTTAAGACAAACAGTCTGCCTCATTTTCTAGCGAAGGATTTCCTCCTGCTCACCTTGCCTGGGTTCGCTTGGCGTACCTTCATCTGACCGTTTTTGAGATTTGCGCACGACGGAAAAGTACGACCTGGTGACATCCTTACCGTTACCGGCACGCACTCTATGCTCGACGGTATAGGTGCCGGATTTCATATAGGAAGGGACGGTAAATTCATTCGAAGCCGTGTTAGCGCCAGTGGCGGCCAGCTTGAAATCAGAGCCTTCTTTGCCGATTCGTCTGCCGCCTGCCTTCAGGACCCAGCGGAGTTCGACATCCGCATTCCGGATGCCGGGAGGAAGCGTCAAGTTGTATGTTGTGACGAATTCCACCGTTTCACCCGGGCTGACCTGACGTGGCGTCGCCGTGGCGCTTTGAATCTTAACAACCGGCGTCTCCGCCGGCTGAATCGTTCGTTCGGCGGCCCCTGCATTTTCCGTCTGAGCTCCCTCCGCCGTAGCCTCTCTTAGTTGATCGGCTTTGGCCTTACGCGAAATCAGTTGGCGCCGGAGGGTTTGCACCTCTTCGGCATCTCCCAGCGTCGCCGCGGCTTGGTCGATATAGGCTTGCGCTTTATCCCATTCCTCTCGATTGAGGGCTCGCCATGCACGGCCAATGGTGCGCTGCGCTGCCTGCTTGCGTCGGGCGTCTTCCTCGGCGGCGGATTTTTCGGCATCACCCTGAGCCTCGCGAGGTTTCGACTCGTCCGGTGATTGAGTGGCTTGCGGGTTATCGGGGAGGACCGCCGCAGTCTGCTCGACGGGCTTTTGTTCGGTATTGGCTTTGGAGTGCTCTTTTTCGGCCTCGGCTCTGCGGGCGTTGAGCTCTTGCCGCAAACTCTCGGCCTCCGGCAGAACAATCGTGACTTCGTCGATACGCGTCTTCGCCAGGTTCCAGTCCCCGCGCGCCATGGCGTCACGGGCCGGCTGAGCGAACCGATCGATGATCTCTTGAATGCCTTGCTTGGCCTGGGGCTGGTCGGGAGCTAACGCGAGCACCAAGCGATATTTGACGAGGGCATTGTTGTCTTTGGGGCTGATGAGGCGGCCCGCCCGGATGTCCTCGCCGGCCTGGGCCAATAGCTCGAATAGCGCGTCGATTTCAGCTTCGTGCTGCTTGGGCTCCGCTTGGCCGCCGGCGTCCGTCTTAATGGACGATTCATCGGACGGCGACGGCGGGGTGGCCGGAGCGTTCTCAGGCGACGCAGCGGCTGCGGGCTGACCGTTCTCGACTCGATTGTCGGGAACGGTTTGCTCGGCATTCGACGAGGCAGTTGGTCGCTCGGGCTCCGAGAATAGGTCGCGATTCAACCAAACCAGCCCGCCGACGCTGATCAACACCATCGAAGAGATGGCCAGAACGCGCGCGCGAGCAGCATTGGAGATCGGCCGGGGTGCCGGCGCATCGGTTGATTCAACGGCTACGGTTTCAGGTTTCGTCTCCGGCTGCTTGGGCGCATCTTCAACCGGCAACTCCGGCGCCAAGGAAAACTCCCGCCGCCACGCCGCAATACTCAGCGGGCGATTCGGCGCATTCAGACTCAGAGCGTGGTCGACCGCGCGAAGCAAACCTTCGCTGTAGCGAGGTCCGGCGACTTGCCTGGCGGAGACCAAGATTTCTTTCGAGGCCGAGATGATGCTCTGGCTGCGCTCGAGCGCATCGGGAGGGGCAATGCCGGCAATCGCTCTATAAAGAGTCGCGCCAAGACCGTAGATATCGGTCCAGGGTCCGAGCTTATCGCCTTTCCCGTAATACTGTTCCACGGCCGCATAACCGGGGGAAAGCATGCAAGGCAGGGTCTGCGTCTGTTCTCCCAAGGACTGACGCGCAGACCCGAAGTCCAGCAGCACGGGACTCCCGTCCTTGCGAAGCATGATATTGGCCGGCGTGATGTCGCAATGGACAAAACCGGCGTTATGTATTTTCTCCAAACCGTCCAGAATGGGGATCAAGAGCCTGAGGAGTTCGCCTTGCTCCAAGGTCCTACGGCGCTCGAGCACGGCATGCAGGCTTTCGCCCTCCTCGTAGCTCATCACCATGTAAGCGGTATTGTTCGCGACGAAAACGTTGAGCACCCGCACGATATTGGGATGCTCCACCTTTGCCAGCATGCGCGCCTCGGCGATGAAAAGCTCCAATCCCGCGAGATACAGTTCGCTGCAATCTTCCGTGGCCGGTCGGATCAAAGCGGCACCGTCTCGAACCGCAAGTTTTACCGGGAGATATTCTTTGATCGCGACATGGCGCTCAAGAATAGAGTCGTGAGCGAGATAAGTGACTCCGAAGTCACCCTGACCCAGTACTTGTTCTATGGAAAACCACTGCAGGCGATAGCCTGGATTGAGTGCATTCTGGCGCATATTCTGTGGCATAACAGTGCGGACGAAAGCGGGGCCAAGTGGGGTCTTCCGCCGCGAGAGATGAAATGATGGAGGGTGAGCAAATCGAGTAGCCCCCAGAATCGTCGGGTTTTACATTGTGCCGATTGACAAAAGGTAAGGCAACCCGGAATGGTGAAAAGTCAAGTGTGGCGTGGTGTACAGCCCGTTCTCCGTTGTGCCTCGAGCGCGCAACACAAGGGGGCAGGTCTCACATGCCAACGCGGATGCCGGTGGAAGAGGGTCAGAGCGAATGGGGCGCAATAGCGGTCCCGCGGATTGCGCCGCATGGGCTTCAAGCCCGCTCGCCTACCTCCAAATCGGCTTCCGGTCCACCGGCCCAATCCAGTGGATAGATGCCGCGTTCGACGCACCGAGGAGTGGCCGTATTCAACGTTTCGTCGGTGCGTCGAACAACGTTGAATACGGCCACTCCGCCACGCATTGAACGTAACCGTGTTTCACCGGGTTGATGTGACAATAATCCACGTGCGCCACATAATCCGCGTCGTCGCGGATGGCGTGCTCCCAAAGCCAGCGTTGCCATATCCCACGCTCGCCGCGCGATGCGTACCTTTGAGCGGCGTTCCATCGGCGGCAAGGCTTTGGAGAATCCTTGTTTGATCAACCGCCATCGATTGGTGAAATCGTCATCACCGGGCGATAGCGTCCACACGCCGTGCAGGTGATCCGGCAAGACCGCCCAGGCGTCAATATGGAATGGCCGTTTGATCCGAACCTCCCGCACCACAGTTCGGAGTCGGTCGATGTACTGGACGAGTAAATCGTTAGGATAGCGTTCGAGCAGGTTGACGGTGAAGAAATAGGTTCCGCCGGGTACGCGATAACGGCGATAGTCGGGCATAGGAGTTCATGTTCCAAAGAGACAAGAACCGGGGAACAATAGCAATCGTGGGGCATCTCATTTGTCATCGATTTTTCGACCGTCGCTTCATGCGGCGCAATACGCGGGTACGCTATTGCGCCCTACACGGGCTAAAGCTAATGCGCCCTACGCGAGCTGAGCCGAAGAGGAAAACGGGGCGCTTGGCGACGGTGGTTGGTGCCGCTGATATACTTGAAAGTATTTGATTGAATCTCCTGTGTGTTCTTGCCTGCGATCAGAAACTAAAATCAAATTTTATCTGCGACATCGATATGACTAAGTATGCCTTATGGAATAACAAGGGAGGCGTCGGAAAGAGCTTTCTATCGTTTTCTCTCGCTTGTGAGTATGCGCTAGAAAATCCCGATGAAGAGGTTTTAGTTATTGATCTCTGTCCACAAGCTAATCTCACAGAAATGATGCTGGGTGGCAAGGAGACTGCCGCAACCACATTGGACTATCTATACGCGCAAAAACCAAGACAATCTGTCGGAGGATATTTTGAAGCACGATTGACTTCACCATTCATCGCGCCAACTGAAATTGGAGACTTCGTTTTTCGTCCTGGAGAGGCCAACAATAATCTACCGAATAATCTCGCACTTCTCGCTGGAGACAACCTGCTCGAATTACTATCAGAGGCGATTAGACAGGCTTCACAGATGGTATTGCCCAATGAAGCCTGGCAAAAGGTGATGCGTTGGATTTCTGATTTTATCCGTGTGTTTTCTGAATACAGTCAAGCGTCGGACGTAACAACGTTCATTGACTGCAACCCTAGTTTCTCGATCTATACGCAAATTGGACTATCTGCTGCCGACTATCTAATCGTTCCATTTACTGCAGACGATAGTTCACGGCGAGGTATAGAGAACGTCCTTGCTTTGCTCTACGGGATTTCATCAAGCGAATTACAAGGATATGCGAAGCTGAGCTTTTCGCAGAAAGCACAGAATGAAGGAATAGAGATTCCGAAACTCCACACATTTGTTAGCAATCGAGTGACGATGTACAAAGGAAAGCCAAGTTCGGCGTTTCAGGCAAAGAGTGCACCGATTCATGAGGTTGTCGAGAAATCCGCAACTGCAAACAAGCGCTACTTTGCTTCCTACAAGTCCCTACCAGATCTGTTCGCCGAAATGCCGGACTATCACTCTGTGGCGGTCGTTGCGTCATCTGAAGGATGCCCACTTTCATTACTGAAGTCGGGCCACCACGAGATTGACGGAGACATTGTTCAGGTGAATCAAAACGCCATTAATAAATACACAAAGGCTATCAAGAAGTTGGTGGGGAGACTCTAGAATGCCGTCAAACGCTTTCGCCAAATTCCAAAATTCGGGAATTGGTGCGGAAATCCTGAAATCGAACGTGGGAATACCGTCTTCAGCGTGCTCGGATCAGAGTTTTGTTGACCAGACGTGCTTGAAGGCGGCCATAGCGCTCGCCGTAGGCTGTTGGGAAGGCTACATCGAAGGTGCGCTTAGGGAATTTGTATCGAAGACTCGAGTTCAAGCTCATCGTAGGGCTTGGGGATTAGTCGCTCAATTTGAAACCATTGTCGATAAGATGGCTTCAGACTTGAATACGCCGAATTGGGACAAAACTCGAGAGCTACTTATGACGCTGACAGGGATGGACCCATATGCATCATGGGTTTGGTCACCAAAATTCTCGAACCAGACTGATACGAAGTTGTTTTTTGATGGCGTGATGAGCGTCAGACATGCATTCGCCCATGGATTTTCGATACCTCCGAATGTCCCCGGATTGGCAGTGCCTGGAGTCCTCGACCTTGCTTATGTCGACGATGCTCTCAACTGTATTAAGTTTTTCGCTACGACCACAGACCGACTTCTTGAGCATGAGTTGACTCATCGCCATGGATGTCAAACTGGCTGGAGCTAGCGCCAGTCAAGGGCTGTAGGGCGCAATACCATACCCGCATATTCCAATTTCCAATCGCAAAGGTTGTCCGGGGAGCGCCCAGACAACCCTTCCGCCGCATGGATCATTTCCAATCCAGCTTGTCGCTCCAGGTCAGATTGTCGTCTGTCCAATAACAGAAATGCCTTTTGTCGCCGCCGGGAGCGGGTTTGACGTCGAGGACCAACAGGGCGCGGCCGACGCTGCGGCGGCGGTAGCTCGGCTTGGTTCGCTTCAAGAGTTTGAGGAGCCAGTGCCCCGCATTCTTTTCCAGGACTTGGTCGCGCCAGGTGCCGAAATTGATGTAGGTATAGTTCTGTCCCTTTTCGATATCCGGTTCTTCTTCCAAGGGGTTATGGGTGTGGCCTTCGCCGTGGATGTGAAACCCGTAGATGCGATTTTCGGGCAGGAAAGCCGGGAATTTTTTCATCTCTTCGAAAGTGACCGCTTCCTGCCGATGGTGGCTGCGGAACCAGGCGAGTATTTTCATGAACCATTCGATCGATTTGAGCGCCAGCGTGTGGTGCAGCGTATTCGCGATGCGCAGCCACCAGCGCAGAAATTTCAGGCCGATACGCCGTTTCTGAGGGGAGCTTTCATAAGTGAAATCCCAGCTCAGCCACTCGGATACGGAGTCTTGCAGAAGCTTTTCGATGGTGCCGGCGAGGTCGGGCCGGTCCTTAAGCTTCCGGGTTTCTTCGATGATGCGTGAAACCGCGGCATAACTCGGCCGGTAGAGATCGAGTTCGTCGAGGACTCGTTCCAAACGGCTCACTCCAAGGCTTTTCGCTTCGGCTCGGGCTATCCGTTGTCTGTCGTCCTCGGCCAAGGCTTGCTTGGCTTTCCAGATGAAGCCGGACAGGACACCTGCCGCGACTGTGTCGCCGAAGCAGGGATCGGTGAACGGCCGGTAGCGAAGCTGCTTCCAGGTTTCGATTTGCCAGCCATTCTCGATCGACCATTCCGGAAGGGCGCGGCAATTGTCTCCGTCGCGCCATTGGCCGTGGGTGACGAACAGATGGAAGCCGAGATCCGCGTAGTAGAACGGAAACCAGGGCGCGCTGTCGGGACTTCTGAACAGGTTTTCGTCGCCGTACATCCGTCCGACCTTCAGTCGATAGTCTGCCGGAATGTCTTTCAATTGCCAGCCCAGGCATTCTTCGTAAAAGAGCTTGAGCGCTTCGGGCGCGGACAGGATTTCCTTGTCGTGATTGCCGAGCAGCACCAGGACATCGACCTTTTTGACGCCTTTGGCCTGGAGCGATGCGGGAAGCTCTCGGAGCCTCTTAAAAAAGCCGCAGTGACCGCCGGCATGCCCGCAGTGCTGGTCGATGATGCCTTGCATGATCGTTTTCACGATGTCCGGAAATTCCGGACGTTCGCGTTCCCAGGGGTAGACTCCTCGTTCCGCCCAGTGCTTGGTGCGGATCATGTCCACCACGTCGCCGTCCAGGACGAACACCAGTTCTTCGACTCCGCGGTCCTCGCACAGGAAGGCGATCTCGTCGAAGAAATCGTCCCAGTCGTCGCGGCTTTGTACGCCCACCGTGCCGTCGGTGAAATGCACATCGCTGATGCAGATGCACATGCGGTTCGGCCTGTTCAGGTCGCTGATATCGATTTCGTGAAAGAATTCGAGCGCTTCGGATTGGCTCATGATCGGTCCTCCGGAATATTGTTGTTAGTTATTTTCAAACCCTGAGGATGGCCTCATATTTCTGGCGTGGGCCAAGCGGTTCGGGGCTATCCGTACACGTCGTACAATTCGCCGAGGATGAACCTGGCGAAGCGGGCGACGACCTTCAGTTCGTCGGTTACGGTTTGAGTCTCCGTCGCCCGGATGCCGCCCAGCCAGTCCTTGACACCGCCCATAGCCGAATGCAGCGTCCCGGTGCCGAGCGGGCGGGAGTCCGCCGGGTCCGCCGCAAACAGTTGCGCCGATATCGTAGATAAATCCCGCCACATATCGGGGCCGGGATCGTCGTGCAGGATCTGCTCGGCGGCCAGTTTGTAACGCCGGTTTTCGCTGTCGAAGCGGAGTTCGTAGCCGATGCGGCGAGTCCGATTGGATAGGTTGCTGAGGAAGAATCGGCTCTCGGCGAGCAGCACCATGGGGCCGAACGCGGGACAGCTCAAATGGCCGGTGATCCGCGCGGCGTGCTCGGGATCGGCGAGAAAAGCATCGAGATCGGCGATGTGGATGCACAGCTCGATCTTCAAATCCTGTTTCGATTCCGGTTGCTGCGCTAACGAAATCTGTCCCTGAAAGCATTTCCGAAATCGGATTCCGGGCGCCGGATCTTTCATGCACGAGGGATTGGCCTGCGTTTCCGCGGTCGCTTTCGGCAGGGCGTTCAGATAGGTTTTTGCGTCGGCATAGCCCATCTCAATCAAGGTGCCGTGATCGATTTTGCCGAGATAGAGATCCGGGTCGAGCGGCAGGGGATAGTCCGGTTTGACGACATGAACCCGGATCGCATGGGTTTGACCGTAAGGGCTGTCGCCGTTTTCGATGCGCCGATTGATCTCGCGAATGGTCTCCAACTGATTGTTCAGGGCGGCGTTGGCGCTCATTTCGAGCATCTGGACATAAAGATGCAAGGGACCGCCCCGATAAGTGCCGGTATTGCCCAAGCCCCACAAGACCCAGATTTCCTCCGCGCCGTTTTTCACCGCTTCCATGAGGTTCGCGTCCTGCACGAAGCCGGTATCCAGATAAATGCCGCCGTCCTTTCGCACCGGCGGAAAGACGCCGGGCAGGGACATGCCGGCGATGATCATGTCTTCATCGATGTCGCGGCGGGAGATCACCTTAACCGTTTTGTTCGCGTAATCCAGAACGTTGTAGCTGGCGGGCGGCGTATCGACCGTGCGGATGCGGGCGGTGTCGATTCCGAAATGGGGCAAAACCTTGGTGCGAAAGCCTTTGGAATCCCCAAGGCCTTCCAGATTCTCCACCCTCAGATAATCCTTGAGCGGCAGGAAGGCGATGGTGTCCTTGAGATTGAGCGTGTGCCAGCGCCGGCAGATCTCGGCCGGATTCAGTCCGGACAGCAGCATGGACATGTTCAAGCTGCCGCCGGACGTGCCGTCGAAGTATTGAAATTCGAGGCCGGCTTCTTCCAGGGCGAGCAGGATGCCCGCTTGGTAAGACAACCGGAGACCGCCGCCCGGAAGGACCAGCGCCCGTTTCGGCTGTCCGGGTTTCAATGGGCCGGTCAGGGGAACCGTATTGGCTGAGGTCATGGCCGTCCTCCTCAGCGGTTCAGGTTGCCGAAGGTTTGTCCGGCAATGGGCGCGGCGGGGGCGGGGGGCCAGGTTTCGTCCAAAGGCAGGTTGATGACGCTTTCCATGCCCTCCGGCGCGGTCGTCGGCGGCTGGTCTTGGTGCAGGAACCAGCAGTCCATATGGTCGTCCAAGGTGCCGATGGCGTTGGGGATGAACGCGGTCATCAGCGGCTTGTCGGCGATCTCCAGCGTCTTCAAGGGTTCCGCCCGCGGATGGTCGCCCAGCACCAGCCGGGCTTTGGCCCGGTTGAACAGGCACAGGCCCGCTTTACCCTGGAAATAGATATAAGACTTCATCAGCATGCCGCGGAACGAGCAGTAATTGACCGTGCTCATGTTCAGCGGCAGGGGCGTCGACGACGGGCGGCCGATTTCGATATAGGTCACCAGCTTGCCGTCGAGATCGTACTGGCTGCTGACGGTATTGTCGCCGATCTTGAAATCCAGGTTTGCCTGGTGTTTCGGCATGCCCCAGATTCCTTTTCCGCCTTTTACCGAAATTTTGGTGGATACCGGCAAGTCGACCACGTATTGCCCGCTGCCCCAGCAATTCATGAACAGCAACGGCAACAGCGGCGGCGCGGGTTTGAGGCCGTGGGTACAGGCGATGCCTATGCTGTATTCGACGTAGCTCCCAATGTTGGTGCCGAGATAATTGATGACGGTCACGACCAGAAACCCCTTGCGGCCCACCCGCAGCGGATGGACTTCCGCCGGTAAAAGCGCTTTGGCCTTGTCCGGGTTGATCGGAAAGACCGCCATCAGAACGGGCGAAGGCGCACATTGGACGGGTAGCTGGAACGGAATGGTGTCGACTAGGGAATGTTGACCCGAAATGGCTTTGATGCGTTTTGGAATACCCATTGTTATCACTTTTTTGTTGTTTGTTATTTGGAGAGTTCTTGAATCATCAGGGGAAATATCTCGGTTGCAGCGTTCTTTCCCAGGAAAACATCCAGGTGGCTGTATTCGGGAAGCACGTGCAATCCATGGAAACCCGGCCGCAGCGCGTCGAAGTATTGCCAGGATTTTTTTTGGCTTTCCGCCAGAAAGCAGCGGTTCTTGTTGCCGGTGAAAAACACGAAGCGGGCGTCGGTTTTCGGCGGCGAAGCGGCAAAATCCGACGGCAGATCCGGCAAGCCGTCGACTGCGACCAGGTTGCCCTTCTGGACGCAACGGGCCATTTGCTTGAAAAAGCGCAGCGGCACATTGCCGAATTCCTGCTTGATCCACTCGTGGACCAGGTCAGTCAGATTTTCATGCCGCCATAATGCGGGAAACCCGCTGCCGTAGGTGAAGCTGACCATCTTGCATACGGTGTTGTTGCATTCGTGGTGGACCAGTTTCACCAGGCCCGTGATGGCCTTGGCGACCAGGGTCGGCGCCTCGACGCCCCAGTGCGGATTGACGTAAGGAGTCAACGCACTGACCACGGGCACGGCGAAATTCAGCTTGAATTCCGACCAGTCCGGCACCACCGGATGCAGCGACACGGCGTTGCTGATGATCGTAGTAACCTGCGGCACCAGTCCGGCGATCGCGGACATGGTGAAGCTGGTCGAGCCTTGGCAATGGATGATGGCCTTGATCTTCTCCTTCCCGGTTTCTTCCACGATCTTGCGCACCGCCTGCGGGTGGTCGTAGAGCGCGGCCTGATCCAGGGTCCATTCATTGGGCGCGAAATCGATGCTGGCGCGCCAGTTTTCCAGCCAGACGTCATAGCCCGCTTCCACCAGCGCGTCGACCACCGTGGGTTGATCGGGCGCGCGGAAAATGTTCGCCCGCACCCCGGCACCGTGCGCCAGGATAACGGGCTCCCGCGTGGGAGCCCGGTCCGCCGAGCGGACGTTGATGAGATTGAGTGCCAGACCGTCGCCGGCCGTGAACGGCACGATGCGTTCCTGCAAAGCCATGAGACACTCCTTCCGCCGGTAATGGCGATTAGGGTTGGATGAAGTCCGAGATGCGCTCGGCCAAGGCGGCGATCGTGCGCGACGGGTTGAGGCCCACCGCCCGTGGAATGATGGCGCCGTCGGCCACATACAGCCCCGGATAACCGAACACCTCGCCTTTGTGGTCGACCACGCCGTCGGCGATGCTGGTGCCCATGCGGCAGCCTCCCAAGGGGTGCGGCGTGATGAGGTCTTTCAGCACTTCCCAGGTCGCCGGGACCATGGCCACGCCTCCCGTAGCTTCGGACAGCGTCTTGTGCATGTCGATCAGCGCCTGAACCGCGCCCTCGGACTTCTTGATGTTCCAGTCCAGATCCATCTTGTGGCGGAACGGCGGAATCCAGCTGCGGGACAGCTTCAGCACGCCGTCCGACGCATCGACCGCCTGACCGAACCAGGGCATCACTGCAGACAAAGGATCGCTGCCTTGGTTGAGGGATTTCAGAACCGAGAAGAAATGGCCGAAGCGGTGATCTTTGCTCAGATCCTGAAGGGAATCCTTGATCAGATTAGGGAAGCCGCCGTCCTGCACCCAGAAGCGTTGCTTACGGAAAAAGCCGTCCAGGAAATCGATGGCGCTGGTGATGGTGGGGCCGCGGGTCGGCGAAATCTGCCGCTTGGCATAGATTCCCGGCGTCAGGAAATCGCCGTTGGAACTCCAACCGATGCCGAGCATCGCGCTCAGTTCGGGCAGGGTGCCGTATTGATCGCGGCAGCGCAGCAACAGCTCGTTGGTGCCCATGGTGCCCGCGGCGACAATTACTTTCTTAGCGTTCAAATGGCCGGGAACCAGTCTTTTCTTCTTCGTGTCGATTACGTCGAAGTCGACCCGGTAGCCCGTGTTGCCGTGCAGGGGGGTGATGCGCTGGACCAGGTGCAGGGGCTTGACCTCCGCGCCGTGCTTCTCGGCAAGGGGAATGTAGTTCAGGTCCAGGGTGTTGCGGGCCTTGACTTGACAGCCGATGTCGCAGTTGCCGCAGTGGACGCAGGTCCCCTGTTCCAGGCCGAATGCGTTGACGTGGGATTTCGAGTGCTTGTCGTCGAAGGCATCGGGCTTGTCGTAGCTGAACTCGGGGTCGAAATTGACGGCCAGTGGCATCTTCCGGAAACGCGTCCTATAGCCGCAGTTCTCCGCCGCTTCTTTCATGAGCTTCATTTTCGGCGGCCATTGATTGTCCGGCACTTCCTGGACGTTGAGCATCTTGCCGGTTTTTTCGTAATAGGGCTTCAACGCGTCGTAGGTGATTTCCGCCGGCCAGCCCGACTCGAATGCGAAAGGTTCGGCCTCGACGAAGATGTTCGCGTAAATCAGCGAGCCGCCGCCTACGCCGCAGCCCTGGGCCACGGCCATATGCTTGTAGAAGCGGATGTCGATCCAGCCGTTGTTCTTTTCGGGTTCTTCGTGTGACCACCACCAGGCATCTTTCGGCCCGCGCGGATAATCCTTCACGTCCCACCGGCGGCCGCGTTCCAGAATGCAGACCTTCATGCCTTTTTCCGCCAGCCGGCAGGCGGTGACTGCGCCGCCGAAGCCGCTGCCGATTACGATGACATCATAATGCAGGGTATCATCGGCTTTCTTGTCGAAGATCTGCTTGCCGAATTTCGGGAGAACATAGGCATCCCACAGCTTGCCGGCGAAGAAACGGCCGAATTTTTCGATGGCGGCGGCCTTGTCGGCCAGGTTTTCGGCGTTCGGCACTTCGACCGTGGACAGCAGGTCAGCCAGTTGCTTGACGCCTAAAGTCAGAATGCCCGCACCGATGACCGCGCCGGTTTTATCTTTGCCTTGGTGCAAGGTGGTGTAGAGGGTAGTGGTGTCCGACCACAGGTCGAAACCGGAATCGTCCCTGACGTCTTTGTGTCCGGCGAGATAATAATCCTGGCCCTCATGGTGAAAAGCCAATTCGTAGACCATGTAGGTCATGTCGGGATTATCGGTGGGCTTGAACAGGTTGAAGACCCCAGTGGGCGCCTTGATGCCCATGCCCAGCGGCGGGAAATCGATCGTTCCCTTTAAGGAGCCCAAATGATCGGGATCACTGACGAAACGGTCCAAATCGTCGATGCCGACCTCCGCATGCATGGCCAGGGTGGTGCCGTCCTGCTTGCCCCGTTGCGCCCCCTCTGCGGTATCGCTCACCCCTAAAGCGAAATACCCCGACATGGTTTCCTTAAAGGTTAAGGACAACGTTGTCATCATTACTCTCCTTCTCGTTATGGAATGGGTTATTGGTATAGGTCGGCGCAGAAACGCCTTTTCGACATAACGGGTAATCCGGCTTACTCCCCGAGCCCGTCAATACGATTCTCGATTGAGCTCACCCGCCTTTGGTTCAAATTCCTCCCGTGAACAACAAATAATAGTCCGCCTTCCCGAAAACCGCATCCGATATTGGGAGAGATTGGGAGAAAGCTAAAACAGCATTGGAAACGAAGCTCGCTTTGCGCCAGCGTTTCTTATTCCATTAGATATCTGTGCAAAACTGCTCGGTCCTCTCATTTGTTCGCGTTCGTCCGTCGAAAGGATGAGGCGATACCTTTGGCTTTGGACACTTGACCTTTCGAGTGGCGGACAATTCATCCGGAAGCCGTTTGCCAGAAGCGGTGCTTGAAAGGGCGGCATATCGATGAGCTGCGTGGAAGTACTCCGCTTGCTGCTGCGCCCCTACTAAAGGGGCCAGACCTTTGTGAGCGCGGACTTTAGCTCACGATCTTGTGCACCTGCCAGTCGCAGGCTTAAAGCCTGCTCCTACAAGGACTCATCCGTTGAGTTATGCGCCGTTTAAGGTGCAGGTCTGAATTGTCCTTCCCCGAATCCGGGGAAGGACAGGGACGGGTCGAAAAGCTTTTCGCTTCCCTTCGCTGAAGATTAAGTGTTTTTTAACGGATTAGGTGAATATTGATGAGGAATAGCGGTGCGTTCGAAGCGATCGTAACCTTAATGTCCTGGCAGTTAACATCTTCTCTCCTGGCCGGAGGGTAAGTGTTTTCCGCGTTCTTAACGATGGGAGATTCAGCCTTTTTAATCCTTAATGACCCGCACGGAATTAATCTTGTCGAATTGTTTGGGATTCTGCCCTTATGGCTCTGTCTATTTCTCTACTTCAGTATTTAAACGGATAGTTAAATACTATTTCAAAACTTCGTCGCCCCTGCTTTTGTCCTTTCACGCCAGCGATTCCAGGCAATATTATCAACGGCCTTACGGCCCGGACGATGCCAGATTCGGGCTGTGGCCGATAACGTACATAAACCGGACTAGCGTTCCCCGTTCGGCGTGATCCTTGAACCAACCGTTCTCGGCCAGGCGAGCCTCGCACAGGAATTCGTTGCCTTCGGCGGCGAACTCGGACTGGAGCGTTCGGGAGAACTCGTAGTTTTTCACCCAATGGTTGCGGATGTTCGCGGTGAAATCGTACTGGGTATAACGGAACGACAAGCCTTTTAAGGTTTCGACCATCCGCGTGTGACCGGGGAGCAAGATCGTGTCGGGATCGTTTTCTTCCTTTGCCTGAAAGGCGGCGACGATCATTCGGCCGCCGGGGGCCAATTTGGCGTTGAGCTTCGCCAGCGTGGCGCCGTAATCGCCCATGAAATAAATGGAATCGATCGCCAGAATGACGTCGTAATCCCCGCCGGGGAGCTCGTCGTGGATCAGGTCGACGCATCGGAAATCCAGCGCGGGCGCTTTTCCCTGCGTTCGGCGTTGCGCCTGAGCGATGGCAATGTCGGAATAATCGACTCCCAGTATGGTGCAGGCGGTGCGCTGATGGAGATACTCCGTGATGTAGCCGTTGGAGCAGCCGACTTCCAGAACCTTCTCACCCGGCTTGAGCAGCGAAACCAGGAAATCCATCTCGTCCACGTCCATCATGCCGTGCTGGCACAAGTCCCGGCCGTAAACCGCCTCACAGAAGCGCGAATGGGTCGGGCTTTCGGCTGCACGCCGAAAATACTCGTTGTACCAGGCTTTCGAAAACATCTGAGCCTGGCCCATGTCGGCCGTGTGATTCATTAGTTCGCTCATGCTTTGATCCATACGTGTGCCTCCGAGGGGAAGTGATAATTAGGAAAGTCTAATATAACAGGCACGCTCGCGATTTGTCCCGAAGGTGTTACGTCTTGATGTCGACAATGGCTATGCTCGTAGGTCGACAAGTGTGTTTGGTCCGGCGCATCGCCGCCGAGAACGGCTGCCGCCTTATCCCTGTGTCAGCGTTTCTGGCACTCCTCTCCGGTTTTGGACGGCGATGCTCGGGGGCGCTACACCAAGCTGGAAAATGCTCTAAAACCGGAAAAACGGTCACTCGGGTTCGAGTCCGAGCATGATTTGTCCGACCGATTGCAGCTTGCCCGCGTTGATGAAGCCGTACTGAGTGATGATGTGAATATTGCGGAAATGCTTCGAAAACGCATAGTCGCAGCTCGCCGTCATCACAGATATTGGCGAAGCCGAGAAAAGCCGTGGCATGGTGCGCGCCGCTCACGAAGGTCGTGCGTCCTGAGATGCGATAGCCGCCAGCAACCGGAATGGCCTTGCGCGGGGTTGAAGGAGCCGACCGGCATCGCGTCGAACCCGAAAATCTCCTGCGCGGCTTGATCACCGAACCAGGGGGAACATATCGTGGGCGACGGCGATTTGCAGGTTCCAGCCTGCTGCGCTGTCGATGCGAGAGACTTCTTCGATAACGCGAAAGCCAGCGACCGGGTCGATCTCGAACCCGCCAAATGACTTCGGCCGCCACAATCAATAAAGCCCCGCCTCCTGCATCGCCTTTGCCGCCGGTGCCGCCACCTTACAGTCGTGCTCAGCCGCAGGGGCGTGGTGTCGAATGATCGGTTCGATCTGATGCTATTAAAGTTGAAAAAGTAACCTTGGCGGTAGTCTGACCTCCGCCCGATCACAGGAAACTTGCGCCTGTTTGCAGTTTCGAAACTCCTTTTTCAACAAAACTGGTCGTAAGCGTCCTTTGCCCAACTGCCTTTGATTGGGCGTTGTCATTATTTGATAACATTGAGGTCCTAGTGGACTGCTTGATAAGTAATTCAACATAGTCGCAGTGCTGGACTGTGCCTTCTACACTCGCTCTCACGGCAGTTCGAAACGCGAGGTGAGAGCGATGAGGCGACGTCAGCCCCGTGGCGTTCA